>BNJS01001454.1_pt1 | contig 129450 bp, 171 predicted proteins | sample 8540461 | NCBI WGS metagenome assembly BNJS01 (sample SAMD00202454, study PRJDB9452) | human saliva metagenome | isolation source: human saliva | place: Japan
TTAGGTTATTACCGCAGCCCTTCTATGGGCAAAAAATACAAGATTATAAAAAGAAAACTAAAAAAATGATTTAAAATGGTGGATTTTTTTAATATTTTTTTGCTATTGTTTTTTTGTATTTTTTTCACAATATTTTTTTAACTAATATCTTACCTTCGAAAACTATATCTAATAATATAGTAAAAAAACATCATTTAATCCTAACCTAACTTATACTGTAAAATCAACAGCAAAACGCCCACTCCAGCCTAAAGATATCATTTCTTATACACTGACCGTAACTAATAATTCAAAAAAAATAGTTCAGGATTCAAATTTCGAAGTCAATATATCAGACATACTAGAATATGCCGACCTCCTTGATGGAGGAGATTATAAATATCAAAGATGGCATAATATATTGGAATAATTCTAGTATTGAGCCCGGAGAATCAAAAAAAGCAAATTTTTTTGCAATAGAAAATTAAAGATAGAATCCCGACTTTTAAAACAACAGGGAGAGTCATTTGATTGCTTTTATTAAATTAAATTTTGGTGAAATTTCGAAAACCCCAATAAAATGTCCTTTTATAAAAAAATATTGATTACTTATTAAATTCAATCCCAATTCTTGAGCAATATATAATTTTACTATTTTTTTAACTGTTCTATTTTTTTCATATCAATAGTTATGGCACTTCGTACAAATTTATTATACAAAGAAATACGCTATTTTTAGTCAATATTCAGGAGAAATGAAAATAATGCAAAAATAATCAAACTTACCAAAAAAAATATTAGATTTCATACATAAAGATTCAAATTTTCAAAAAAATAATCTTTTTTTCGAAGTATTTTTTTCACTCTAGCATTTTTAGATTTTTTTACTAAATATTGTCGAAAAGATAATAAAAGCCAAAAAGTACTTTTTTTATATCAATAATATTATCATTAATTATTTATTACTCCCGTTCTTTATATTTCAATATTTAACGGATTCTCTGTAAGATCAGAGATTTTGATATACCTAATATCAACATTATTTCATCTTTTTATCTCTTATAAGATTAGTCAAAAATAAAATCAGGTAGTTACTAACTACCTAATTTTTAAATATAATCTCGCCATCATCAACTTTTTTTATAGTCATTCTTAGCGAGTATTCGAAGAGTCTATTGCTCAAAGATTATTGGATGTCCTTATATCCTGAATTACAGAATCATTTTTGAATTTGTTGCGGCTTAATGTTTTTGCTGAAACTTGTGGATTATTTAGATTATTTTGAATTATTTGCATTATAAGAACTTACACTTTGGTTCTGCATAATGTTTTTTTCTGAAAAGTTTCTCGCTAAATCACTCTTTTAAAGGAAACATCTGTTCGATTTTGTTGGGTATTAGTATTTGAATTATTATTCCCTTATTTCATCCCTCTTTTTAGCCAATCATCCAAAAATGAATCTTTTTTTAATACTATTGTCAGAATTATTTCAGACTAGCATTATTAGCGCTGCCCTGAGAACGCCCCTTTCCTGCCAACTAACTTGATCTTTTTTGTTGCGTCTGAGTTTGGTGTAACTGCGGCTGAGATAAATTAGCTCCAGGATTAACACTTAAACGCTTTTCGAATTTCATCTTCAACAATAGCTCGAGGACGACCATATTTTTGAAGCTGAATATTTTCGAAGTCCTTCACGAATCTCCGGATTGGATTTACCAAAAGGAGGCAAAAGTTTCATTGTGAATGGAGCTGACGGAAATCCATTAACTAAAAACAGTTGTAATTGAGTTGTAATTAGGCGTTTTTGGTTAAATCTTCAGCGGTAAATGTTGGCGTAAAGGCCTTTTGAAGAACTTCCGCATCATCAATACCAATCCTACCAACAATCTTGTTAGGAACGTTACCGAAAAATAGCACCCTTGATCGAATCTTTCAACTGAGTTGTAAACTGGTTTTGCTAAAAATTAAATTCAGGCGATATTTTCGAGCTTCAGACAAAATAGATTCAAAAGAATCGGTTGCAAAGTTTTTGAAACTCATCAACAAATAGACAAAAAAATCTTTTTCGTTGGTCCTCAGGTATATCTGCACGACTCATTGCTGCCGCTTGAAACTTCATCACAAAAACCATACCAAGGAGTTTTTGCTGCTGCTTCTCCAAGTTTACCTTTCGAAAGATTTACGAGCAAAATCTTATTATTATCCATAACTTCGCGAATACTAAATGCACTCTTTTTTTGGCCAATAATATTATTAACCAAGCCACTTTCAAAGGGCGCCCACTTAGAAACAACCCAAGAAACAAGTTCTCCTGCATCATTAGATTTTTGCGAAGCTGGCCACTCTTTAGTCCAAAAGTCGATTGCGCGTTGATTTCGAAGGTACTTAATTTTTTGCTTTGCGAAACTCTGGGTCGACAAGGACTTTTGAATATCCATAAAAGTTCCTCCCATCCGGGTCACTCATTAGTAGTAAACGCTGCATTTCGAACAATATTTTCCATTCGAGGGCCAACAACACCAGTATTTCCCGGATCATAGAGGGATTTTAGCATTGAATTAGTCTCGGAAATCACAAAATCCATTTCTTCAGGACTTGAGGCCTCAAAAATGTTAAAACCAAGTGGATTCTCAGTATCACTCGGATCGAAATAAATCACATCGTCCATTCGAGATTGAGGAATCATCCCAAGTAATTCTTCAACAGAGTCTCCGTGCGGATCAATAAAACAGAAACCTCGTCCGTCCATTATATCTTGATAAGCCAAATTTTTCAAGGAGCTTAGATTTACCCATACCAGTCTGACCGATGATATATGTATGGCGGCGGCGATCGTTAACTCCAAGACGAATTTGCTTTTTCAACACCGCGGAACTCATTTACTCCAATCAATAGACCTTCTTTCATTGGCTCAGTTGGACCATCAACTTGTCGAATTCTTTGACGCTCAATTTTGCCCGTTGGAATTGAATTTTGATTTGGCAAGTGAAAAATTGTTGAAAGTTCAACACTATTCAAGATATTTTGATTCGTACTTTGAGGGAAAAATCGAAAAATATAAGCAGTAACTAATTCATCAATATTATTAGTCATATTAAATTTGAAACCATTATATCGTGGTGAATCAAATAAAGAAAAATGCTGAGACGATAGATTGTAAAATTGCTTGACTTTTTCGAAGCCGTTGAAGAAGAAGTTACCACCCGAGTTAAAAACTTCATAACCTGGATATTTAGTTTTATCTTCAATCGCTTGGACTTTCTTCATTTTCTAAAAGCCGTAAGTTGTGGATATTCGGTATTTCGAAGTATTTAAAGCCGTATGTAGGTGGTTTCCATAAAAGCCTCCATAATATCAAGTACGGCTGTAGCATTATTATTTTTTTCTTACCTTTGCCCTTTCGAATTGACTCAACCTTTTCATTAGATTTAAGAGTCCAGCTCTCAGGTGCAGGCCTGAACATAATTTGAATAGCTGCTCCATCTCCACGTTCAACACCGCTCAAGGCATCTAATAATGCACGGGCAGCATCACGACGACTTTCTTGATACGTTGCAATTGGATAGAAAGTAGTCTTTTTTTAAGTTCAAATTCACCTCCAATCACACCTTGCATCTTTCCTTGTTGAGAAAAAATATTTTCCATTTCAACTTCTTCAAGACGAGCTGCTGGGTATGCAGCAGAGATTGCTTGCTTGATAGTTTCGGTCAAAACCGCAGGAACGACCGCATAATAACGAACAAGACCGTCGCTTGCAACAATTTCGAAAGAAATATGTCTTTGACCATAAAGTTTAGTTTTAAACCCTTTTCGTTGCAGTGCTTGCGATAATATTATACATTGTTTGAGCTTCAGAAAGAACTTCGTCTACAACATCCCGCTCATCACGACCGCCAACCTCAAGATCATCACTTGGAGGTGGAAGGTGAATTCGAATTGGCACCATTTTTAAACCACGCTCATAATTTTTCGCCTCTTGAACCATTCTTTTATATTGATCAAAAGCAAAATAAGAAGCCACGCAAATAATTACAAAGCTAATAAATAATATTATCCAAATTCCCATTACTTCCCACCATTTATAATTCTGTTATATCTTTTTTTCAAATAGTCTATCTGCATTTCTTTAAATCGAACTTCGCGAGCATATGGATCGCCCTTAGTTTCAACTATCATCTTCTTCAAATCTTTCACCCATTCATCTTCCATGAGGTCGATATCTCTTGCGGTAGCTGGAACTACAGCTACCGGGTTGTTTGCTGACGATTCCTGAACCGCTGGCAAAATAGCTTGTGAAATTAGCTGCTGAGAAATCTTGATTTCGAAAAAGCTTGCATAGCTTCAGCTCTAGCCTTATCGCTATCAATTCTGTTTATATTTTTCTCAAAGCCAAAATTCCCCACTTCGTGAGGATTATTTATTGGTTGCGATTGAGCTTCAAAAACTCGTGGAATTTCAAGATTTTTTTGCGGTTCCATATGTAACTATTATATCACAAACGTTAGCGTTTTGAAATGTAAATTATTGCGATTGTTTCAATAATTATCAATAATAATATTTCAAATATTCCAACTCCGCCGGTGGATTGTTTTGCTATAATTCCAATTGGAGCAAAAAGCGAGCGCAGCAGAATATTTCAAAAGAAAGCTGGATTTTTTTCTTGCTTTTTTTAGTGAAGGCTGACCCTTTCTAAATAAAGAATATGCAAGCGAAAAAAACCCGATGTGAAGAATATAAAAAAATATCGCAATAATACCAAGGAAAAACCAAATATATCATTGCAAATAATGCGAGGATCCCAACTGGACCAACTTTATTAGGAGAAGTTTGAGTTAGTATTAAAAAAAATACCAATACCCGACAACCCAGACAGACTAAAAAAATAATTTTTTTGAAATCATAATATAATACCATTTTTGTTAGATTCAGCCCAAAAGAGTAAGCAAGTACAAAGAGTAAACAAGTAGATTTCCATCATAACAAAAATACCTTACTAAAATATGTGGTCTACGGCCTACTCTTTTTGATGCCTACTCTTTTTGAGCTAGTTGACCGCTTCTCGCAAGGAGAAGCATATTTCATTGAGGGTTCCTTGAATATTTTTCTTTTGAAAAAAATATAAGTACTTATTAGCCTCAGCGCTCTACGCTATTTTTTTGCGGAGCTTTTTGGCGTTTCGAAAGTAAGTTAAAAAAATCCAATGACGATTTCATAAACCTTAATTTCAAATCGCCGTTCAAACTCCGTAAAGAATACTGGACAACTCAAAATTATCAAATTTTTAAAATTTATAATGTGCTTGGTGGAATGTACAATAACTGTTTTTTTATTTTTTTGCTTTTTTTATTTCTTTCAAAGCTATTCTAAATTGTATCATAAGCTATTTCAAAAAGTCAATACCATAAGCATAATAAAAATAAGTTTTTGTTGTACTTTTTAACACGTTTAAATCTGTTAATTTTAATGAACAAAAAAATTATACAAAAAGTCTAAAAAAAGTATTGACTTTATGCTTATTTTTAGATTATTATAGAGGGTAGCTTATGAATAAAAAGTTTATACATGAGCCAAAAAAATAAAAAAATTATTTCAAGTGACTCCCGCAGTTCACACAAAACTCTAAAATTAAAAAAATCAAAAACTCCACATTACTATTTATAAAATGAGCGTTCCTCGCAGTCGCTCATTTTTATTTTTTCAAAAAAATAAAAAAACATCTTGTATGAAAAGATGCTCTTAAAGAATATTTTTTTGGTGGAGCTGCCGAGAACTGCCCTCGGGTCCAAAAAGGTAACATTTTAGCCTTCTACAAGTTTAGTTAATTTTTGGTTAAAATTTAATACTCAAAAAAATCAACAAAAAAATATTAAAAGTTGCGAAAAAAATCTCACTTAAAAATTTATCGCGAAAAATTTTTAAGCTATCAGTGAAAAAAAATATGACACTTTTTCGAAATACGCACTGCCCCATTTCGAAAAAAATGGTTGCTAATAAAATTAAGCAGCAACTAGTGCTGAAGCTGGAGCAAAGAATGCTGCAACTTTAGCTGCAAAAGTTTTTTTGCATTTATTTAATACTTTACGCAGTAAACGACTTGCAAGCCAAACTGTTAAATTCCTCTTGTCTAAAGCTAATTCAGCCCCAACATACTTACATTATATCATAAAATTGAGATTTTTAAATGCTTATGATAAAATTATTACATTATGGTGAGTAAAGTTATATCAGCCGCGCCAATTGGCTATGAAGCAGAGATTATTGAGGTGGAAGGAGATTCTTCGAAAGGATTGCCAAGTCTACAAATTGTCGGAATGGGAAATAAAGCGATCGATGAAGCAAAAGAGCGAGTTCGAAGTGCAATAAAAAAACTCAATGTTAGATTTCCCTACTAAGAAAATTATCATCAATTTGGCACCTGCAGAAATCCCAAAAGATGGAACTTTTTTCGACCTACCTATTGCAATTTCAATTTTAACACTCTCAAACCAACTAAAGCAAAACGAATTAAAATCCCGCGCATTTGTTGGTGAGTTATCGCTAAATGGAGATCTTAGACCAATTAAAGGTATTATCAATATTGTTGAAAAACTTCGAAGCCACGGAATTCAAAGAAATTTTTCTTACCTATTGAAAATTTAGAAACAAGCTCAATAATAGACGGTGTAAAATTAATTGGCGCGAGAAAGTCTTAAAGAGATTTTTTTCTTCATCTTAAAAAAATGAAAAAAATAATAAAAAAAATGAAGAAAAATATTAACACTCTTTAAAGATAATAACGATAGTATTATTCTTGATGATATTATCAGTCAAGAACAAGCAAAAAGAGCTCTGACTATCGCGATAGCTGGAAGACACAATATATTACTAACTGGCCCTCCAGGAACAGGAAAAACAATGCTTGCCCAAGCCGCTTTAAATCTACTGCCACCACTTTCGAAAAGTGAGTTATTAGAAGTTTTAAAAATTCACGGTTTAGTTGATGAAATTAACTCAAATATTTCAAGGCCTTTTCGCACGCCACATCATACCGCAAGTAAAGTTTCCATAATTGGAGGTGGTTCGAAAGCTTTACCTGGCGAGATCAGTCTAGCACACAATGGTGTTCTATTTTTAGACGAAATGCCAGAATTCCCCAAATCTGTACTCGAAAGCTTACGGCAGCCGTTAGAAGATAGAAAAATAACCATAACTCGCACAAATCGAAAAAGCTCTTATCCTGCAAATTTTATGCTTATTGCAACAATGAACCCCTGCCCTTGTGGTTTTTATGGAGACACAACAAAAGAATGCACTTGTTCATCCACGCAAATTCTTAATTACCAAAGAAAGCTTTCTGGACCATTAATGGATAGAATTGATATGGTTGTCAATGTCGATAGAATACATAACAAAAATCTTCTTTCAAAGAATAACAATCCAAAATTCTGAACATGCTAATGCTAAAAAACAGATAGAAATGTCGTTAGAATTACAGCATAAGCGTTATGACTTGCAGTAATTTATACAACAGTATGATTAAAACTAATGATGTAAAAAAATAGATTTAATATTTCGAAAGAAGCTGAAGATCTATTGAAATTTAGCAACATCAAAGCTTGACTTATCCGCTCGAGCATTTCTAAAGATATTAAAAGTTTCACGCACAATCGCAGACCTCGATTCATCAAAAAGATATTAAAGCAAATCACATTAGTGAAGCTTTTACAATATCGTCATAAAAATGAAAAATTAAGTAAAATACTTGATTTATTTTTAAAAAAATTTGATAAAATAATATGCGAGTAAATTGCTGAAAAAAATAGCAATTCGAAAGGAAGGAAAATTATTAGCAAAAAAATTCGAATAAACGAAGAAATTCGCGCTCGCGAAGTTCGCGTTATCGGTCAAAGTGGCGAACAACTTGGAATTATGAGTTCGAAAGAGGCTTTTAATCTTGCTCAAGAAGCAGGACTAGATCTTGTAGAAATCTCACCAAACGCTGAACCGCCTGTTGTTAAAATTATTGATTGGGGTAAATTCCAATATCAAAAAATGAAAGAACAGCAGAAGAATAAGCGTAAAGCTAAACAAGTTGAACTTAAACAAATGCGCTTTGGGCTAAAAATTGGTTCTGGAGACCTAGATATAAAACTTCGAAAAGTTAAAAAATTCTTGTCTTCAGGAAATAAAGTTAAAATTCAAATCGTTTTCAAGGGTCGAGAAATGGCCCATAAAGAAATTGGATTTGAAATGGCTAATAAAATTGTTTCCCTTCTCGAAGAAGAAGCTATAGTCGAGCAAAAACCTCAGATGGCTGGCCGCAATCTGAGTTTGGTAGTAAGGAGTAAATAATAATGCCTAAATTAAAAACACATAAGGGCACAGCAAAGCGAATGAAGCTTACTGGAAGCGGCAAAGTAGTACGCCGTCGAGCCTTTAAGAACCACATGCTTTCCAAGAAAAGCAAAAGTCGAAAACGACGAATTAACACCACTGCAACTGTAGAAGGAGCAATGGCTAAAAATATTAAACGAGCATTGGGAGTAAAATAATATGCGAGTAAAACGAGGTGTAACAGCACGAGCAAAGCATAAGAAAATCCTAAAAGCAGCTAAGGTATGCAACATGCGCGAACACGCTCATATCGATTAGCTAAACAAGGCGTAATCCGCTCATTGCAATACGCATATCGTGACCGCCGAAATCGCAAACGAGATCTTCGAGCCCTATGGATTACTCGAATCAATATTGCAGCGCGCGAAAACGGAATCACTTACGGAAAGCTTATCGCTGGCTTGAAAGCTAAAAAAATATTGAACTTGACCGAAAAGTTCTTGCAGAATTAGCAGTTAGCGAACCAAAAGCTTTTGCAAAAATTGTTGAATCAGTAAAGTAATTCTTCAATAAAAAAATAAAAATCACACTTTCGAAAGAGGTGTGATTTTTAGTTTAAAATTAAAAAGCTTGTCTATAAGCCGGGTTCTGTCGTGGATAGTCATCTATCTAGTTTAAGAATTACTCCTTAAATCAAGCGGTTAACGAATTATGGCGAGCAACCATTTTTATAATTCTCCTTGCAGCAGACAGGGTTTACCTCTTGCTTCGCGTCACCGCGAGCAACTGTGAGCTCTTACCTCACTCCTTTCACCCTTACCTTTTCAGGCGGTATCGTTTCTGTGGCACTTTCCCTAAGGTTTCCCTCGGTTGTCGTTAACAACTGCCTTGCTCTATGCTGCCCGGACTTTCCTCTAATTTTAAATTAGCGACCATCTAACAAGCTATCTTCTATTATACCAAATTTTAACAAATATAAAAAGCCCCGCCAACTTTGATATTTTCCCCGCATAAAATTATACGGTGGATACCTCCTCAACCTACTACCACGATAGTAGATCATCGTTTGGAGTTCCTTTATAAATGATTATTCAGGAAAAATCATTCGTCAGCAGGGCTTACTTTAATTATACCAATTTTTTTAAAAATAAAAAAATCCAGTGTTTTAAATTCTACAAACCAAAAATCCGTAAAAAAAGCTGAGAACCCTTCAAGAATGAGACTCATTGAGAAGTTAATATAATTAGAAATTACGGTAGAAAACAAAAACATTAAAGCTAAAATAAAAATTGAACCATAAGATTCCAGCCTGTCAAAAAAATCTTGAACAAACTCTGGTGCAAATGGTTGAAGAATTTTTCGAACCATCTAGCGGCGGAATCGGAATTAAGTTGAAAAATCGCTAAGCTCAAATTAATTAGCGTAAATCTACCAAAAATAGCAGCAATATCACCATGTGATAAGTTTAAAGAGTGCATTATTGTAAAGGATATGAGCGCCATTATAAAATTAGATAAAGGCCCAGCAAGAGCAACGAGAGCCATACCCCATTTGCCCCATTTAAGCTCCCTAGAATCAACTGGGACAGGTTTTGCACCGCCAATCACAGGAAGATTCGAAAATACACACAATATTGGTAAAATAATACTAATATAAGGGATCTAAATGCGCAATTGGATTTAGAGTTAATCTTCCCTCCCTTTTTTTGCTGTTTCATCACCCAATAAATAGGCGACGAATCCGTGAGAAAATTCATGAACAATCATTGCTACCAATATTGAAATTATAGATATAAATATTATAAAAACCATATATCTATTATACACCACTTGACCTTTTTTTAAAAAAATACGTTATAATGGAACAGATTGTAAATATTAAAGTAAAGAGAGTTAAAATGGCAGTATGTGATTTAACAGGAAAAGGAAAGCAACACGGAAACAACGTTAGCTTTTTCATTGCGACGCACAAAACGAACTTTTTAAGCCGAAACATCCAGAAAGAAAAACTATTATTATTGATGGTAAAAAAAGTTCGACTAAATTTGAGCACCGCAGCTATCCGAACTTTGAAGAAAAAAAGGTATTCTATAATATTTTTTTATCTCAAAAGAAAATACCCACAATTTTGTGGGTTTTTTTCTTATATAAAAAGAGCCTATCTTCGAAAGATTGAGCTCTTTTTAAAAATATTATTTTGTCCGTTCAATTTTAACTATTGTCATTTTCTCAGGTAAACTTGTAGCTGATTTCACTTTATACTTTTGTAGTTTTTTTCAACATCAACACCTAGTTCTTTTTTTCGAAAAGTGCAAAAATCAGATTGAGGAACTTCGTAGTTAATCCCATCATCAGCATAATGAACAGGAATAATTATTTTCGCATCAGACCTTCTAGCAATATTTGACGCAGCTGTTGCATCTAGAGTATATCCGCCACCGCCAATCGGTAAAACTAAAATATCCAAAACACCAAGGTTCTCAAGTTGGTCGTCAGATAAATTTGGGATCAATATTTCCCAAAAATACCAATCCTAACACCACAAACTTCAACACTATAGATTACAGATTTTTTTCACCATCCTTGTCTTCATCAATATGCCGTTTTTTTCTTGATAACCATTTATAGTAAAATCTGACACTTCATAACTTCCAGGATAGGATATTGAAAGCTTAAAAGTCTTTCATTACCAGTTTTTAAACCTCTCCTCAGTGGCAAGCTCAACCCCATCTTTAATAACTAAATCTTTGTCACCAAAAAAATAGAATGTTTAGGGATCAGTTATTAATGAAATCTTTTTTTGTAGAAATTACAATACTGTTTGCACCCCTTATATTCAATATCAAACATTTTTTTACTCCCATTATAATTTTTTTCAAGTATATTCTCTTTATCAAAGACTATTTTTATAATTATTTTTCAAATAACCCTTTTCATAAAAGGTATCTTGTGTAGTGTATCGATAGTAAAAATCTTCCATAGATAAAATCATATAGTTTAGCTCACGGCCTTCTTTCTTCTCAATATCTGAAGCCCAATTCGAAAGCTTTTTTTATCCTGGTTATTTCCCAACTATCAGACATATCGATATCCGAATCCGCATCATCAACAAAAATGCCAAATAGTACAAGAATATCCATTTGTTTTTGAACGTTTTCAACTTCAGACTGCCATCTATCTATAGAAGATATTTTTTTATCCATAGAAGTACTCTCATTCATTTTAACTCCAGCAAATATCGCTCTTAGTGGAAGGTAGTATTTAAACCTCTGGTTTGCTTGATAAAAAATCTTCCTATCTTCTGTCGAGTTTTTTACAACACCAACACTTTCAAGGTTGGTTAGTTCTCTCCGAACAGAGTTAACTTGTTCGTCAATAATTCGCGATATTTCACGAACATAAAACTTCTCTTCTGGACTATTGAAAAATAGGTTTAAAAGTTTAACCCTCGTTTTTGAGCCAAATAATGCATTTATACTCTGTTCCATAAATCTATTTTTACCATATTTTTTTCAAAAATCAACTAGACCTTTTTACAACTTTTTTTATACATTTTATTAATTTTTCGAAATAATAAATTGTTCAGCATCTTTTAAATTAAGCCACTACTATATCTTTATTTCTCTTCATAAAAAGTTATCTGCCTTTTTAGCTAATCTCCAATCCCTGCACAGACATCTTATCGATAAGTTCCTTTTTCATTTCAATTCTCCATTCAAAAACTTTCGAATTAACGGATAAGCATTTGCTGTCATTGCTTCAGAATTTGGGTCCATACTTTCTGTTCAACTTTTTTTGTATTCTTCGATTATTCCAGAGTTAAAAAAATGCTCATTTCTTTTTAAAGATTTTTTTCTCGTAGTTCTTCGCGATTAGTTGTTATTCCTACAACAATATTATTATACTTATTGTGTTTTTTTACAACTTTTCACCCTTTTTCGCTTATGCTTTTTTTCTATTGATCGAATTAGATATCGCTTATTCTTATTATTTTTCTGGCATTTCAATTTTATTTTTCAAAAATATACTTTTTGTAAATCTTCGAAAGTTCTCTGGTTCAGGCCTTTTCGAAAATCATCATCAACTTCACCACCAAAGTTATAATCATATAAAACCGCATCAATATATAATCCAGTTCCACCAACTAAAAAAATGGAATTTTACCACGATCTAAAAATATCTTCAATCTTTTTGCATAAGTATATTCCTTAAAAATCTGCTGCAGTGAAAACGCTCTCCAGGTTCAACTAAATCAAAGCCCCCAATGAATAACGCCTTCTTGCTCCTTAATCGCTGGTTTTGCAGAAGCAATATTAATATCTTTATAAATCGCACGTGAATCAGCAGAAATAATCTCACCGCCAAAAAAAGCTTGGCTAATTTTATAGCCAAGCTCGTCTTCCCGCTTGCAGTAGGGCCAGTGATTATAACTAAAGTGTTATTTCTCATACTTTTATATTTTTCGAATAAATTCCGCTAAATCTTGAAGGGTAACTTTTTCTTCAACGAATTCACCATCTTTTCTAAATCGAATACTCACTTCATTATTTTCTTTATCTTTAGGGCCAATAATTAGCTGAACCGGGATTTTCATTGCAGTTGCCTCACGAATCTTCTTTCCTAATGATTCATTGCGTCCATCTACCGAATAGCGAATCTCATTAAATCTAACTGGAGAATCAAGAACAGTAGCTGAAAGAATCTTCGAAACTTCTTCAACATAATCATTTAAAGTATCGTTGATTGTTAAAATTCGAACTTGCTCAGGAGCTGCCCAAAAATCAAACCAGCCAGCCTTATGCTCAATATAAACACTCATAAACCGCTCAATTGAACCAAGTAAAGCACAGTGAATCATCACAGGCTGTTCATCTTGGCCTTCAGAATTTTTATATGAAAGTTCAAATCGCTCAGGCTGGACAAAATCAAGCTGAACTGTTGCCACTTGATGTTCACGGCCAATTGCATCAGTTGCCATAAAGTCAATTTTTGGCCCGTAAAATGCTGCTTCACCCTCTTCTTCGAAATAATCTAAGTTATTCGAAATAACCGCTTTCTTAAGCTGATTTTGTGCGCTTTCCCAGACTACCAAATCACCGAGATAGCTATCAGAATTATCACGATAACTCAAACGCACGCGAAGTTTCATTCCAATTCCAGAATAAAGCTCATGGGCAGCAGCTAATAGATTCTGAATTTCACCTTCAATTTGATCAGTTCGACAAAAAATATGTGAATCATCTTGCGTTAAAGAGCGAACACGGTTCAAACCGCCAAGCTCACCAGTCTGTTCATCACGGTAATCTGTCGTAGTTTCAAGATAACGGATTGGTAAATCTTTATAGCTTCTTGGGTTCGAAGCAAAAATTTGCGTATGGTGCGGACAGTTCATTGGTTTTAAAGCAAATTGACCGCCAGTAACCTGAGATTTCACCAAGAAAAGCTCTTCACCAAATTTAGCCCAATGTCCAGATTTTTCATACAAATCTTTTTTAGTAATGTGCGGAGTCCAAACTTTTTCGAAACCGTATTTTTGGCGTAATTGATTTGAGTAGTTAGCTAAAACATCACGTAAAATTGTTCCACGCGGCGTGAAAAGTGGTAGACCGATACCAACAAGTGGAGAAACGGTATATAAATCAAGTTCTTTACCAAGTTTGCGATGGTCGCGTTTTTTGGCTTCTTCCATTCGTTCAAGATATTCATCAAGTTCCTCTTGAGTTTCGAAAGCTACACCATAAAGCCGCTGCATCTGTGGTTTTTTCTCATCACCACGCCAATAAGCACCCGCCACACGCATCAATTTAAAAGCGCCAACTTCGCTAGTGTTCGAAAGGTGTGGACCTCGGCATAAATCCTTATAGTTTCCATTAGTATAAAAACTAACAGTTTCGGCACCATCACCAAGTTCAAAATCACCTTCAGCAAGGATTTTTGCGTCTGTTGTGCCAGTATTTTTCAAATCATTCAAGAGCTCCAATTTATATGGTTGATTAGTTTCTTTTAGCCCACTCGATTGCTTCTTCAATTGAAACTTCACTTCGCACAAAAATCTTGCTTTTCAGCAATAATTCGGCGCATAGCTTTTTCAATTTTTCCAAAGTTTTTTTCTGAAATTTTATTTTCGCCTAAATCAATATCATAATAAAAACCATCACTGATTGCTGGCCCCACACCAAACTTTGCGTCCTTATAAATTCGCTGAACTGCTGCTGCCATAATATGCGCAAGGCTGTGACGCATTTTAAAAAGTTTTTCTTCTTTATTATCCACTTAAAATCCTTTCGAAAATAATATTTTTAACTCTTTTTATTTTATCACCACTTGAATTTTCTTGCAAGCTTTGCTAAAATAAAACCACGGGCGATTAGCTCAGTTGGCTAGAGCGTCACATTGACGTTGTGAAAGTCAGAGGTTCGAGTCCTCTATCGCCCACCAACTAATATAGTACCACCTTTAACTATATTTAATGTTATTGTTTTTATAATCAATCTTCTAAAATACCACACTTATCATGTGGTATTTTTAGTTTTATAAAAATTACTTATCACTCTTCTCATGATTATCTTTTTGTGCAAAGCATTTGGCAGTTTTCGATCACCGTTTTTACCACCCTTTACTCCATGGCTGAATATGGTCTGCATCCATTTCTTCAATTGCGTAGTGCTCATGACAAATTGGGCAAATTCCCGTTTTTGCTGTTCATAAACTTGACTTTTAATATCATCATCAAAAAAAGCTCGCAAGCTCAAATATTTCTCGTTATTTGTTAGAATATATTGATAAATCCCACTTTTCTTGGTAACTTCATTATCTTTATAAAGTTCCGAAACTCGCCGTTCATTTTCTTTAGCAATCTTTTCAAAACCTTGGTCTTTAAATTTATTATAAAATTCACCCCACGGCAAACCTTTCATTTCTTTGCGATATTTAGGGAAAACTCTCTGCACCCATTCCATAACATCTTCAAAATATCGCCAAAGCTCTTTCGCGTTCGCATCGTGCTGGTGGTCGGACATATATTCTTCAATATTACCGTTTGAAATCCAAGAAATTGCAGACTCTAAATAATCTTGTCTAATTGGTACTCCATTTAAGTAATTTTTTGCTAGATTCCAAGCTACGCAATTATTTTTGCTGAAATACACTTTAGCATCAGTCAACCAGCTTCCAGTGTAAACAGCATTTCGTAATTCCTGAGCTGTAAGTTTTTTCTCCTGCAATATTTATAATTTTTAAACCAGTCGAGCTTTTTTTCTTTATCATTACCTTCACAAAAAAATAGATCATTAGCTCATAATTTTAAAATCTGTTCCTTTTCGGTTTCAGTTAGGTTGTGGAAATTTTCTTTCCTATTACCATCTTTTTAAAATCGAAAATTTATTGTCAAGATATTCGCAAATAGAAATAGTTCGTTGTTGTCCATCTAAAAAGTTCAAAAGTTCCATCATCATTATCTATCCCAATACATAACATTGAGCGGGAAATCCCTTTTTGAACAGTTGCAATCACATCATTTCCGCTTTCTGTCATCATAAACAAACTCTCGTTGATACTTTGGGCCGAATGTTTAAATTACCACCAAAGCCAACAACACCATCTTCATTACTATTTTTTTATATCCATTAAAAAAACATCTTTTATTTTTAATTTGTTGAAGTCGAATTTTTCATAATTACTTTTTCCACCTTCTTATTCTTTATTAGGATTCTAAAAATATGGAGATTTACCATTTATGGTAACATCTTTACCATCATCACCTTTTTCGAAATCTTACAATCTTGAATTGATTAGGGTTATACTTATCCAGAAAAGTTATAGGAACGCCCATTATCCCGTCATAATCTTTTTGGTATATCAGCAACTTTCGAAACCTCAATACCATCGCAATTATCATATTTTAGGAAATTCTTGAGTGGTGTATTTTCTTATACAATATTATTTCCTTTGTATGCTTTTTAGTTTCAAGATTAGTATACCAGTTTATAGCTGGAGTTTTAATATAATTGTCACCAATATATCCCTTACCCTCACAAAACTTTCTATTAGCTTCAAGATTATTTTTTTATATGGAGACATAAATACCATACTCTGATTAAATCCATACCCAGCCCAAACTTTTATTTTTTCTTTTTATAAGTTTAAAAACTTTCCTTATACGTTATTGCATTCATATTTCCTAAAATTAGAAATTTTTTTATCATATTTAATAAGCTGTGCTATATATTCCCTAAAAAAAGCGAAAACGGCGGATTAGTTACTACAATATCAGCCTCTTTTAAGTAAATCAATACTTTCTTGATTTCGAAAATCACCATTACCATTCAAAGGTGTTTTTTTATACAATCTCTCGAATCAATAAACCCATCATCATTTATATCTTTAAAAAGCTCAAGCTTATATGTCGTTTTTTTCTTCATCATAATGAGTTGTAATTAATTTTTTTCAAACCAAAAACTTAAAATTATTAGCAAAATATTGATAAAAAAATAACTTCCTTCTGGGTCATCACAATTGCAGTAAATTATTTTTACCGTAAAACTGATCACGATAATTTTTCACATTCCTTTTTCAATATATTCATACTGCGTATAAAACTCATCGTTTTTTCCCTTTTGTTAGCTCTTACGAGCGAATCTACTCGCCACGAAAAAAATCCTTTCTTTTTCGAAAAAGGATTTTTCATTTTTTACTATAAATAAAATAGGACACTCCTTGCGAAGTGTTCTAAAATATTTATAGCAGACCCAATTGAGCCAACAAAAATATGCTTCGCGTAGAGCGCCCTATCTAAGGCTCAAATACGCAAAAAAAATAACTTTTTTTCGAAAGTCTGCTTTAATTTATAATATTTTTAGAACACTCTCATTATACTAAAAAAATTAACTTTTTTGCAAAAGAATACAAAGAGTTTTATAGCTTCTGTTATTTTTTTCTTCCCCATATATAGTGTTGTTATGTTTTTTTAGTTTTGCACATTTTCTAAAAATCTTTTCCACAAGATAGTTTTTTTGGCTTTTGAAAAATTTTTTTATTTATCTGATGATATATTTACTTTTAAGTTTGTTCGCTTTATCTTATTTGACTTTCGTGTGAAATGTTTTATTTTTCGAAAAAAACTCATTTTTTGGCAAAAAAAGCGAACAAAATTTTTCAGCTTTCGAAAAAAAGACACTCAACATCATAATTATGCTTGCTTTTTTTAAATAAAAACGCAGTAAAATAAAAAAACGAGATTAGACTGCGGAAAAAGTTTAATCAGGTTTGGGCAAAAAATAAAAATTATTTAAGAAAGTTTTTCTAGTAATCCTCTGTTACATTTACATTCATAAAAACTGCCCCTTTTTGTCACCCAAACGACAAACGAACTTTTTTGGTAAGGTTTAGATAAACCTTACGAGCGTTAACGCATAAGCGGTCGAAATGGCCGCTTTTAAATTTTATAAATACTCAAATTCCAAGGACAAAAATAAAACACCATTTCATAGTGCTTATTTTTTTTGCTTTTTAAGAGCTCGTTTTTTGGCTTTTTCAGCCTTAGCGCGTTCAACATCTTCAATTCGCCCCTTTTCAGTAACATCAAATTTATCAAGATATTTACCGAATGCTAAGCGAGTTTGCGAATATACTGCTGCTGCTGCGTTATAACATATTGAAGTTACAGGCATATAGACCCACTGCGCAACCATCCATAAAGAACGGCGTTTTCTATAGCGTTCTGGGCGTGGCGGCAACATCTTTAAACTAATCAAAATTGTGATAAAAATCCCCACAGTTGCAATTTGCTGAAGCGTGCTAATTACATTCGGTAATTGATGCACAATCACACTACGAGAAGAAGCAGCATAAACAATCAGTGGCACCCAACCGCCAAAGGCAGCCATTGGTGATTGAAAAACAGCTGTTACATGCCCATCAATCAAGCGAATAAGTTTCATTAAACCATCAATAATCGGCACATTGCGGTTTTTCGAAAAATATAAATTGGCAACATATGGTATATCGCTTGCTCCATACATCCAGCGACGAAGCTGAATAAACTGCGCCTTGAGCGTTTTTGGTAAAGTTTCACTCAAAACAGCATCTTGGTAAATTGGCACACGAATCGGCACAACGTAATACTCGCCACCAAAATGGAAATAACTGCGCCAAAATTGATGTCCGTCCTCAACAATTGTACGAGTTGACCAAAAATCCATTTCAACTAAAGCATCAAGAGGTTGTGAGTGTGAAGCAAAATTTCGTAAAAGATGCGGCCGCATTGTGGAGACGATATTCCAGAATGAGTTACCAGTTGCAACCACACGCATTGGAGCTGGGACATCCCAAATATTATTCAAAAATAATGAAACTGGCTGATACGAAAGTTTTTTACGGTCTTCATGAACAATAAAGCTATAAGTTGCACAAGCAAAATATTCCTTATGTGGCTTATTATCACTATCAAGCGTTGTAACAAGTACATTTTCGAAAGGAATTTTATTATTTTCGCAATATTTTTGAAGCGCTCGCCCAGCAAAAGTTATATTTCCGCCCTTTCCAACAACTTCATTTGGTAGATTTTTTTGGGTGTTTCACAATTTCAAAAAGTACCGAAAGCTTTTTTCGAAAATTCTTTTTTAAGCCTAATTGCAGTTTTTTCAATTTCTTCACCACCCCGTTCTTCATAAGCCAAGAAAATAAGTAAGTTTTTTGCATCATAATTTGAAGCCAAAACAGATTGAATAGTTGGCTGAATCACTTCATAAGGCTCATTATAAGTTGCAATAATTACCGCATTTTTCACCTTTGACGGCTTTGGAAAGCTAGCTGGATTTTCTATAATATCATTCAAATTTCGAAGGTGGTTTTTAAACTCGTATTCATTATTTCTCTTATTTTTGAGAATATCTAAAGATTTTTCAGCATTCTCAAGCTCATTTAGACGTTTATTCCAATCAACTTTTTGAGCTTTTTCAATCTGAAGATGACCCGTTATCATTCGATAGGCAATTCCAATCGCCTTGACAAGAAGAGTTGTTATAATCGTTAAAAGATAAAGAGATGCCAAAAAAGGAGAAAAAGCCGAAAGTATAAACATTAAAATAATTGCACCAAAACTCAAAAAAGCTGGCAGAATTTCGAAAAAGCGATATTTAAAAGTTCGCTTTCCAAGTGGAATTTCAATATCGACTTTCTTGCTCATTAGTTTGGAATCTCACGAATTGAAGTGCCTATAATTATCATTCCAACCAGAACAAGAATAATACTAAAAATTGCAAAAACCGCAGCCACACGCCTACCAGAAATGCTATAAATTTTTGCGATAATAATATTATGAATGAATGAAATAATTAGACCAAAAATAGCCAAAACAACACGATAAGTCCAGGAATCTTTATAAAACTCACTAGTTCCAAAAACCGTATAACGCACGTTCAAAAGATAGTCATATGATTTTTGTGTTCAAAAATCATAAAAAAATAAAGAAAAATAATTCCAGACATGAAATACAGAAGCCATCAAAATTAATATTTTGCGGTCTTTTTAAAATTGGTTTGAAATAAATTAGCTATTGTTTTCATAAAAAAATAAATTGGAGCCGATGAGCAGGATTGAACTGCTGACCTACGCGTTACGAGTGCGTTGCTCTACCAACTGAGCTACATCGGCATATACTTAAATTATACCACAAATTTTTTTGAAAAAAATAAACCAAAAAAAGTGCTTGATTTTTTTGCTGGGAGTCTGATAAAATTGTATTAGTCTACTGATGCGCTCGTGGTATAGTTGGCCTAGTACGCCTCCCTGTCACGGAGGAGATCGCCGGTTCGAATCCGGTCGGGCGCGCCAAATTTAGACTTTAAAGAATCGCTTTCAGGGCGATTTTTTTATTTTATTTAATCTATTAAGACAAAAAAATAAAAAGCACAACTTTTTGCTGTGCAATTTATTTAGTCAACTTTAATATTTTTTTGAATTTTACCGTCTTTTTTTCAAGCTGCTCAAGTTGTTTGTTAAACTCAGTAAATTTAATTTTTTTATTGACTCATAACTAACTTCATTGTCAGTTTTTTTCAATCAATTTAACGATATAATAACCATCACCCGAGTTTGAAATAAACGGTTTCGAAACTTCACCAACTTTTAATCCTGCCGCAATTTTAGAACGACCACCATCAATGTTAGTTTTTCGAACTTTTCCGGGTTTTGTGTATTCAATTTTATCACCAAAATGTTCAACAGCTTTGGAAAAATTATTCGTATTTTCACTTAAATATTTCGAAACATCATTTTTAAGGTTTTCAGCTGTTTTATCGATTTGTGCGGTTACTTTTCGACGAAGGAGCGGCAATTCAATGAACATTCGGCGATATTCACTTGGCGAGAGACTATAATTATCAGCCACAATCTTATATAAAGCGCTTTCAGTAAGCTCGGTATTTTGTATTTTTCGCTGTACATCAAAAGCTTCGCTAATTTCTTTATCCGAAACTGAAATTCCAAGTTCACGAGCTTTTTTTTGGGCATAAGCATTTGCGATTGCATTTTTCATTGCTTTCGATTTATTTAAAGTTGAAAGTGCGCTTATATTATTCGCTCCTTCAATTTCATCTTTTTTGGCATTTGCAATTTGCATATTTGCTCGATATTCCATCAAATAATCACGATAAAGTGCTTCCTCGCCATCAACTTTTGCAATTGGAAACGGCAATATGGTTGTAAAACGATAAACAAACTCACTAGTGTTTTGAGCCTGGTAAAGCTGGTACCAAAGCAAGCTTACACCCGTAATTAGGATTACGCCAGCAATAATTAAGGTGTTAATCACTAAACGATTTTTGCTATACTGCACAGGATATTTAAATTTTTTACCCTTATTTAAAATCTCACGACGTTGTTCTTCAAGTGTCGTATTTGTAATTTTTTTGCAATCTGGCTTTCGTGAGATTCAGGCTTTTTTTGAGACCTTATCTCTAATTTTTTTGGCTTTTTCTCTAATATTCTTCATTTTCTCCCTCCATTTCAACTTTTTGAAATTGCATCTTGAATTTTTATTATAAATCTCTTCTGGATGTTCAACATTTTTTTAATTTCTAAATCACCCACAATTGTAAAAAAATATTGATTGTTCCCAAAATGGAAAAATTTCACCAAAAAAACCTGGGATCTCAAAAATTAACACTTTTGAATTTTTCGAAAGCGGTAAATCCATCATTTTTCCGCCCAAAAAGCCTTTTTTTGTGTAATTTGACGAATTCGCTCATTCGAAACAATATACAGAGAATAATACCAAAGCATAAACTGATAAAGAAATAAAATTAGACCAACGATAAATCCACCTAAAGCAATCCAAAGAGCATCCATTATATTATCTGATGTCAACATGAAAAATGTTGGTAAACAAGAAATTGCAAAAATACTCAAAAAGAGGTAAAAACCTTTGCGCATCGCAATAATATGCTTTCGAAACATAAAGAGAAATTCTTCACCTTCTCTTTGACCTTTAAAAATTTGTTCTTTCATAAATAAAATCAGTGGTACCCCGGATAGGAATCGAACCTATAACCTTTTCCTTAGGACGGAACTGCTCTATCCAATTGAGCTACCGAGGCTCACTTCTCTATTTTAACAGATTTTTTTACAAAAAAATAGCGAGAGTTTAACGCGTAAATTTTTCTCGAGGTGAATGATAGTCGTAAATTTCATGATCAGCGAACCAATGTTCAATTTCTTGTTTCGCTTCTTCAACACTTCCCGATGCATGAATTAAGTTTGGAATTCCAACATTGTGCTCATCCGCATAACCAAAACTCATATGTGAATAATCACCACGAATCGTGCCAGGAAGTGCAGTTTTTGGTTCAGTCCCGCCAACAAGTTTTCGAACTAATTCAACCGCTTCAACGCCTTCAAAAACCATTGCAATTACAGGCCCTTGAGTCATGAATTCTAACGCCATATCAAAAGCTTTTTCACCGCGCCGTGTAACCATTTTACCGATTCCTTCATAGTGTTTGTAGTAATGCTCTTTACTTGGGAAAATCATTTTTGTGCCGATGATTTTTAAGCCAACTCTTTCGAAACGTGTCAAAATTTCGCCCACAATTCCACGCTGAACAGCATCTGGTTTGAAATAAAATTAACGTTCGTTGAACTAATTCTTTCGACATAAAACTCCTTCTTAGACTTTCTTTTATAAATTATACTATTTTTTTCATAAAAAAATGCTATAATAAGATTATGTATATTTCTGAAGGAATTGAAGATTTTATTGAATCACTCGAAGTTGAAGGCGGCCGTTCGAAAAAGACCGCTGAGAATTATCGGCTTTATTTAGAGCGATTTGTTGAATTTACTGGCGATATTCCAGCAAAAGAAATTACCTCAGAATTAGTTCGAAAATATCGTTTATGGCTTAATCGTTACGAAAATGAATTTGGCAAAGATTTAGGGCGAACTACACAAGCCTATCACTTAATTGCCCTTCGAAGATTTTTAACTTATCTTGCTCGGCGTGACATTAAAAGCTTGGAGCCTTCAAAAATTGAGCTACCAAAAATTGTAAAGCCGCAAGTTAATTTTTTGCATTACGAAGAAATTGAGCGCTTGATTGCTGAAATTCCAAATGAAACTGAAAGTGATTTACGGGACCGCGCAATTGTGGAATTACTCTTTTCAAGCGGTTTGCGTGTTTCTGAGCTTGTAAATTTAAACCGTGGAAGCATTAATACAAAGAGGCGTGAATTTACTGTTCGTGGAAAAGGAAATAAAGACCGACCAATTTTTATTTCGAAAAAAGCCGCAGAGCATATCGAAAATTATTTAGACGCTCGAAATGACAACTTACAACCGTTATTTTTAAATTATTCGCGGCGATATAAAAAACCTTCAACTGATGGAAATTATCGGCGGATTACACCACGCTCGGTGCAAAGGATGGTTGAGAAATATGCAAAACTTGCTGGAATTACAAAACACGTTTCACCCCACACAATGCGACATTCTTTTGCAACAGATTTACTCGTGAATGGTGCGGATTTGCGCTCAGTGCAAGGAATGCTTGGCCACGCCAGTATTGCAACAACACAAATCTATACACATATCACTGACCAACATTTAAAAGAAATTCACGAGAAATTTCACAGCGAAACAGAATAAAAGTGGCTTTCGAAAGCCACTTTTTATTTGCCAAGAGTTCGAACAGTTAAATCGAATCTATTAACTGCACAATAATTACTTTTAATATTCCCTTCACAATTGTATGTGCTTACATCTATATCACCGTTGTTTGGTGTTCCTAAAATATAAGAAATATTAATGATCATTTGGTTTGATGCACTATTTTTTAAATTAGGCGAGGTTGAAAAATTAATTCCATGCAGTCGAAGGTCGATTTCACCGCTAGTTAGGATTTCTGTAACGTTGTTGTCTCGAGGCACCCTTCGCCAAATTGTGTTTTCAGCTCCATCCGCACAATAAGATCTAGCAGTATCGCGAACTTTTACTAATTTAACGGCACTAATATCATTGAATATTATCCGTCTTCCATCACCTATATTCCACAAGTAGCTCACGGTTCCAGTACAAAATGCGCCAGCCGCACCAGTAGATTTATAAAATTTACCATCAACACCGCCATTCCAATCATCGAGCATTGGTGAAGAATTGAAAAGTCTTAGTAAAATCTGCATTAATTGTGCGAGCAGCAGTATTTAAATCTTTATAAGTTGTACCACGAGTAATAGTGTTCGTCATTTGAATAATTAAGCCAGCAACACCAACGAGCAGAAATGCAATCACACCCATTGCCAGCATTAATTCCATAATCGTAAAACCTTTTTTAGTTCCTTGGGTCATATAACCTCACAATCGTTCCAAGAGTTGTTTTTACGTTAGTTCCTGGTGCAGACCAACATGCACGAATATGAAAATCATAATATTTCGTATTTGGAGCATGGACTTTTCTCAACCCAAATACCTTGCGCACTTCTATAAGGAAGGTCATCACGTAGCCAGTTTGCATTATTATCTTTATCATCACCGTAAGCAATTCGTGGATAAGTTATTGCATTAACTATTTTTTCATTATGATAACCACGATTTGTCACCATATCTCTTGTTGAAATAATAAAAGCACTTGAGCCTCGACTACACTCCCCGAGTGGGGTTGCTGAGCCTTGAGGGTCTTTAGTTAAGCTATTTTTCCATAATTCTGCCGCAGGGCTTGAAACCTCTGAGCTATCTGCACGATATTCAGAAATAAACGCTGCATTAGCAAAACGCAAAGCTTCCGCTTGAGTATCCATAGCATTTCGCGCCATAGTAAGCTGCAAACTTGCTAGTGCACGCGACATTCCATTATTTATTGTAGTCAGTCCAATCATCATTACAGTTGCAAAAACGGCAATGGCAAGAAGCACTTCAATTAATGTATCACCTTTTCGAAATTTCATTATAAATTCTTTCCGTCAATTATTACATCACCAAATCTTGCATCGCCTTTTCTATCGCTGCCGCAAGAAGAGCCCTTAGGACCATCAAGAGGTGCAATCTCAACAGCAGAAGCCGAAGGTCCAATTTTTACAATTTTATTTCTATCACCGAAGAAATTGAAACCACCAGCATACCATCGCACTCCGTCGTTGGAGGGTCGAATACAAACATTCACTGTTTTTCCATTCTTAATAACAAAATCACTATTCACATTTATATCCCTAAAAGCAGCTATAAGGCCGTCATTATCAAGAGAACCATGTTCTATCATCGCTGAAGTACCGAAAGAAATTATTGAATTATCAATAGGGGATCTTAATATTAAAACACCAGTTATAGTATCCAAACCGTGACGTTTATTACCACTCGCTATTGAGGTAACTGCACTTTTGTAACTAAATGCTCGCAGACCACTAGCAATAGTTATCCTATTATCTGTAACATTTTTATATGTTCCACGCCATTGTAACTCTATATCTTTTGGGCCTTTTACACTATTCTTACCACCGTCAAGAATAAACTTTGTTGCGCGTAAGGCTTCTATGCTGTTTCTACATTCTCTTAAATCACCGTGCAATTTACCGCTCTCATCTATAGCCCGACAATCCTTTGATATATCTATATCTTTTCCTATAACATCAAAAACCCTGAATCGCTCTTGTCCAAGAGTTGCATTTTCATTCCCAGGAATAACATTTCCATTATATAGAGAAATATACTTTCCAAGTATTACACAATTACTTGAACCCTGTTAAATTTGCCACTATTATCTTTTTAGAAATACTTATATTTACACCAGACGTGTCACATTTAATTTTTTTGTAGAACCCTTATCGTTAGTTTGATTTTTCTACGTCCGAAAAACACCTTGAATATCTGATTTAAAAGTATTCACCGAATCATTATAGCGCTGTTTTTTTCGATGCTGGCGTTCCATCCAACAAGCATAGTCGCCAACATTAAGCCAGAGATACCCAAAACAAGTATCACTTCAATAATTGTAAAAAGCTTTTTTTCATCATAAAGTTTTTCCATATTTTACTCCTATTATACCATAAGCTTTTTATTTTTTTACATTATCAAATTGATAAAAAAATACCAAAATTTGCTGTTGAAAGAGCTAACAAAATTAAAGCTGCTAAAAATCATTGACTGGGACCAAATGGAATCTGTGTTCCACGTTTAACTTTTTCGAAAATGCAAGATAGATTGAAAAACTGCAAAAAAACCAAGCCCACAATATTTCGAAAGGAAAAAGTAGAAAAAAACTCGCAAATACTGGGTGATTTGGTAAAAGAAAAAAATCAAGCCAGCTGCCAGAAATCCAGTCACCACCACCAACCCATTGCTCTTTTCGAAATTTTTTTGCAAGTATAAAATAGATCAACAGGGAAGAACATCATTGAAATTACTAAGTAAAAAAATGGATCTCAAATTAAATCCACCAGAAACCATCAAAAAAATCCAGTTGCCCAATAAATAAATGCTAAAAATATTGAAAATATATAGAAGTTTGGTTGGTAAAAAGTGACCACTTAGCATCATAAATAAGCATAATTGCAAGCGGAACCAGAGAAATTAATAAAATGAAAAGTCTAATTACTGGCAAAACTAAAACTGTACCATTCGAAATTGGGTTAAAAATCAAGAAAATAATTACAAAAAGTGCAAACATTAAAATTTCAGAGAAAAATTCAAGCGAGCCGATTTTCGAACGGCATTTACGACATTTTCCGCCAAGTGAAAGCCAAGATATAATCGGAATTAAATCATACCATTTTAATTGACAACTACAGTTCAAACAATGTGAGCGGTCTTTTTTTGTTTTAACCGAAACCAAAGAGCGGAGTTTTTTCCATTCAGTAGAATCAACTTTTTTGCCAGATTCTCTCTCTTCTTGAAGTTGTTTTGCACGCAATCGCCAAACTTGAGCAACTGAAAAACTACCCAAAACGGCACCAATTACGCCAAAAATTAAACTTAATAGAAAATTCTCCACTCTCTCCTCCTTTCGAAAAATTAAACTTTTGTAACTAGCGAATAAATTGGGAACAAAATTGCACCAATCAAACCACCTGCCATTAATGCCATAACAACCATCAAGATTGGCTCAATCAAGGTTGAAATAGCTTTAATTTGCTCATCAAGTTCATCTTCATAAACCTGTGCGGTTTTTTTCCAAGCATTTCATCAATTTTACCAGATTGCTCACCAATGTTAATCATTTGTGGCACCATATCTAAAATATAATCTTTACCCTTTAAAGATTCTGAAAGACTTTTACCGCTTTGAACGAGTTTTCCGGCTTCATCAATACTTTTTTTCACAATAATATTATTCATTGCATCACCACAAATATTGAGCATATCAAGTAGTGCCACACCAGTTGAAAGCAAAAGCTGACCAGTTCTTGCAAATCGTGCCATATAAAGCTTTCGAAATAGTGGACTAAACAATGGAACATTCAGTTTGAAATTTGCCGCAAATTTAATTCCTGATTCAGTTTTAAGATATTGGCGGAAGAAATAACCAGCAACACCTATTCCAACCAAAACAAGCCACCAGAAGTTAATCATAAAGTCTGATATTCCAATAAGAATTTGTGTTGCAAATGGCAATTCTTGGTGCATATCTTTATAGAGCTGCTTAACTTGAGGAACAACCTGCACCATCATAAACGCCATCACAAGACCAATAACCACAAGCACAATTACTGGGTAAGTTAAAGCCCCCCGGATTTTACTCATCATTGCCGCGTCTTTTTCCTGCTGAGTTGCAACACGGCGAAGTGATTCATCAAGCGTTCCCGACATTTCACCAGCAGCAATCAAAGCAAGGTAAACCTTATCGAAAACATCTGGAAATTTCGAAAAAGCATCTTTCAAGCTTGAACCACTTTCAACTGAAGCTAAAATGTCATCAACAACTGAACGCATTTTTTTATTTTCAGTTTGCTCAGAAACTGTTCGAAGAGCTTGCGCAAGAGGTAAACCTGCACCAATCAAAGTTGCAAACTGACGAGTGAAGACGATTTTATCCTTAGTTGTGATTCGGTTCATAAACCTCGCCAAAGCGTTTTCTTGGCCAACTTCATAAATATCATCTTGCAAAATATAGCCTTGATCAATAAGAGCTTTTCCAGCCGCACGCTGACTATCTGCTGAAATTTCGCCTTTAACGATTTTGCCAGTAACACGGTCCTTTACTTTATAAGAAAATTTTTTCATATTATCCTCTCATTAACCTTTCAAATTCAACTAAATCAACCGCAAATTCACGTGCATCGTCATAAGTTACCACACCAGATTGTACTAATTTAACAAGTGTTCTGTCCATTGTCTGCATCCCTTGGTCGGATCCAGTTTGAATAACAGTATCAAGCTGATGAGTTTTTCCTTCACGAATAATATTTCGAATTGCAGGATTCGCAACCATAACTTCGGCCGCAACAACTCGCCCACCGCCAATTGCAGGAACAAGTCGTTGAGCACAAATTCCTTGCAGAACGTTAGCAAGCTGCGAACGAACTTGAGACTGTTGGTGTGGTGGAAAAACATCAATCATACGGTCGATTGATTGCGCTGCAGAGTTTGTATGAAGTGTTGCAAATACTAAGTGCCCAGTTTCGGCAATCGTAATTGCAGCCGAGATCGTTTCAAGATCACGCATCTCACCAATTAGAACAACATCTGGATCTTGACGAAGTGAGCTTCGAAGAGCCGCAGAAAATGAGTAGGTGTCATAATGAACCTCTCGCTGAACAATCGCTGAACGTTTTGATTTATGCGTAAACTCAATCGGATCTTCAATTGTAATAATATGCTGAGCTTTTTCGCTGTTAATTTTATCAATCAAAGCAGCAAGAGTTGTAGATTTTCCTGAACCAGTTGGCCCAGTAACTAAAACTAAACCACGCGGAAAATCGGCAAAAGACTGAATTACTGGCGGCATTCCAAGCTCAGTAATAGTTTTGATTTGATTTGGAATTAAACGAAGTGAAGCTGCTAAATTACCGCGTTCATGAAAAGCATTAACACGAAAACGACCCAAATCACCAAAGGCAAATGAGAAGTCAAATTCTTTATCTTTAATCAGAATTTTTTGCTGATCATCATCCAGAATCGCAAAAACAAGATGCTCAACTTCTTCAGCATTCAATGGGTTGTATCCTGGGAATGGCGCTCAAAACGCCATCAAGCCGCATCATCGGCGGCAAACCAACTTGCAGGTGAAGATCGCTTGCATTTTTTCGAACGATTTCTTCAAGTAAAATTTCTATTCTTAGATTTTGATTCATATTCCTCCCGTTTTATGCGCTATCAGACGCAACCCTGTTAACTTCTTCTAATGTTGTGATTCCTGTTAAAGCTTTAAGATATCCATCTTGGCGCATCGTAATCATTCCTTGTGCCATTGCCACTTTTTGAACCTCGTGCGAAGTTGCATGCTTAATAATAAGCTGTTGAATTTCTTCGGTCACCTCCATAACTTCATACAAACCTGCACGCCCCTTATATCCTCCTGGTGTTTGCGGTGTATCACGACCTTTCACAAGAGTGTAAGACTTCTGGTTTGCAAGAGGTAGATTTTTATAGCCCAAGTCAGCTGAAACTCTTTCTACTTCATCTGGTGTTTTTGGCAGCAAATGACCTACAGTCTCGATAATACTTTGCGTTTCGAGTGGTGAAGATTGATAAGTATTTCGCTTGGCCGCAACCCTTCGAACAAGACGCTGACCAATAATCGTATTCACCGTTGAAGCGATCAAGAAAGGTTCAATCCCCATATCAATCAAGCGAGGCAAAATTCCGGCAGCAGAGTTAGTGTGAAGTGTTGAAAATACTAAGTGTCCAGTTAATGCAGCCTGAACGGCAAGGTTGGCTGTTTCACCATCACGAATTTCTCCAACCATCACAATATCAGGGTCAAGACGCAAAATAGAACGCAATCCCGCTGCAAAAGTTAATCCAACCTCAGCATTAACTTGGATCTGATTTACGCCATCCATCTTGTATTCAACAGGGTCTTCAAGCGTAATAATATTCACTGAATCATTTTTAATCTCTTTAATCAATGCGTAAAGCGATGTTGACTTACCAGAACCAGTTGGACCAGATGTTAAAACCATTCCATTTGGAGCAGCAATTCCCTTTCGAATTGTTCGAAGAGCTCGCCCAGCGTATCCCATTTCTTCAAGATTAAAAGAGTTACCTGTTTTATCGAGCAAACGAATCACAACCTGTTCACCCCAAACAACTGGCGAAATAGCAATACGAAGGTCGACTTCTTTATCTCCAACAGCAACAGCAAACTGACCATCTTGTGGCACGCGGTGCTCATCAATCTTTAAGCTTGAGAGAATCTTAATACGTGAAATTAAAGCCGGCTCAATACTCTTTGGCAAATTCATAATTTCCCGAAGAACACCATCTATTCGACAGCGAATTTTCAAAGATTTTTCAAGTGGTTCAATATGGATATCGGATGCCTTTGCACGAACAGCATATTCCAAAATTGTATTCAAAGCTTTCGAAATCGGTGAGTCCTGAACAATTGTTTGAACCTGCCGTTTTGATTCTGCTTCCGCCTGAGTTTGTGCATCAACATTTTCAGCCAGAGCATCAACACCAGAAAGGTCAGTTTTATATTGGTCTAAAATATGCCTAATTGATTTTTGGCTCGCCATAAATACTTTTAGAGGGCGCTGAATTAGACTAGAAAGATAATCAACAGCTTGAATGTTTGTAGCATCGAGCATCGCAACGGCAATTCGCCCCTGAACTTCAGCAATTGGAACCGCCATATTTCGTTCAGCAATATCAACTGAAATTAAATCAAGAGTCTCTTGCGGAATTGTAGTATTTTCAAGATTAACATAAGGAATCCCTGAAACATGAGCTGTCGCATGAATAAGAATTTCATTATCAAGAAGCTTATGCTCAATCATATACAACATTAGAGACTGATTATTTAAACCAGCCTCTTTTATAGCCAACTCAATTTTTGATTCTTGAATAAGACCCTCTTCAACAAGGATTTTCGCAAGTCTATCCTGAATATCATTGGTTAATAATGTCATTACATTCCTTTTTGAATTATTTAATATTTATTGTCCAATATTAACTTGAACCGTTGGATTGATAGCATCCTTATTAAAAATTTCACTGCTTGGTTTTACATATTCGTTCGAAATTGGTTCAGTAATTTTAACCTCATAAGTTTGCTCAGAAAATCCACCCTGAGCCAAAGAGTTAATAACTAAATATGAAATCAAAACGCTAAAACCCTGCAATCAAAACAATCATCGCAATATCAGTTTTTTTCATTATTTTGATCCTCCTGTAGTGCTTGAGTTTTGAGTTTTACCAGTTCCAGTTGTAGAAGTTGCTGGTTTTGCAGTTTCGTCTGCTTTAACTTTCTTGCTCTCAAGCTTCATTGTGTATTTAGGATAATAGTAGGCTTTCGCAGAAAAGTTAAGACTAAATCGGTTAAGTGAACGCTCGAATTTAAAACTCGTAATATTTATTGATCGAATTGAACTTTCCATCTTTCTAACAGTACTAATTAGATTATTAAGTGCTTCATCTTGAGATTTAGCGACTCGCGCTGAATTTGAGCCTTCACCCTGAAAACCTGCAGAAATTGTTGCGGAAAATTGAATATCTTTCACACCTTCTGGGATTTTATTTGAATCTTGACTACCGCTAGTTGCTGATGAACTAGAAGAATTTGACGCTGAGCTTGAACCTGAAAGGCTTTTGTTTGCAGAATCAGCAGAGTCAATACTAAAAGAATCAAGAGTCACACCTTCAGAAAAAATATTCTTTTCAAGGCTAGCTGCAAGAGCGGCAGCATTCTCACTATCAGGGCAAGGCATCAGCAATAACGCGCAAACCGCCATCTTCGGCGTTAGATTTCAATTTTTCGCTCATTAAGATTCGGATCGGTCTCTAATGAGCTTAGCTTTACTCTTTAAATCTTCAATATTTTGGATATTTTTTTGAATTGTTGAGATACTTTTTATCTTGTTCACCAAGAACTTTAGCATTAAATGTAAAAAAATCCTAAAAAGATAAATCATTCCAACAACAGATGCGCCAGCAATTAAAGCAGCACCAGCAACTGCCAAAAACATCGTTTGATTAGCCTTATTAATGGCATTCCGCTTCAAAAAAGCTACTTCTTTATTTTCACCCATTATTTATTCTCCTTTTCAGAATCTTTTTTTGAATTTTGAGTAAAAATTCCAGCAGGAACCTGAATAGTTGAGTCTGTTACATTCTTTCGACCAAGAGCTTTTACAGCAAAGTTTTTCGAAGAAAATTTCAAAGCTGCTTCATTTAATTTAAAGCTAACGGTAAAACGCAAAACATTTTGACCTTGTTCATTAGCTCCGAGCGAGCTTTCATTTCGAACAACTGATCCTTCATCAGCAAGCATACAGATATTAGCATCTTTTTTTCGACTTCACTAGCTTTACATTGAGAGCCTTCACCATCATAGATAATTTGTGAATATTTAATTGTTTTAATAAAAGCTTCAAGGGCTGGAAAACCATTACTTGCTTGACCTTCAATTGAAACGATTCGAGTTTCGGGGTCGTAATTCACTGCAGAAAACTGAACAGAGTTTTCACCAGTAGTCTGAATTGCTGGTAAAATTGTTCCAATCAATCGTGAGGTATCTGGCGAAGCATTTCTAATTTTTTGAATTGCGTTAAGCTGATTTCGAAGAGTAGCCGCCGTTTCCCCATCTTTAATTTTTTGCATCTCAGCAAATTTGTTTGAGATATCATTGGTTTTTAAACCCATAACAAATTGCTGACCTTGAGTTGTTAAGAACAATAAAACTACTCCAGCAAGCATCACACCACCAATAATTATAGATACAAAAGTAACTATATTTCGAAGTTGCTGAGCTTTAATAAGATCGCGTTTAACATCTGGCAAAAGGTTAATTTCAATCATTATTTATTACTCCTTTCGGCTAAACCTACAGCAACCGCAAATTCATTTCCAACATTTGCAACCTGCTGTTGATATTTTGCGGGAACATTAACATTTTGGAAAGGATTTGCGGAATAAGACTGAATTCCAGTTTTCGAAGAAACATATTCTGGCATTTGTGGAATAATTCCAGAAAATCCTGAAAGTGAAATTACCCCAACTTGAGCATTTTGGTATTTTGTTCCTAAAAATTTTATTGATTTAGCAATTTCTTGAACGAAATTCTCAAGAGTCATTTCGATAGCTCTAAAAACTTGACCCTCTAGTTTATCTTGAGCTAAACCAAATTTCATAATAAATTGTCGAGCTTGGTCTTCTTTAATGTTCAAATTTTGAGTAGCAGATTTCACCAAACTTGATATTCCGGTAGGGATTGTACGAACAAGCCTTGGAACACCTTGATATACAATAGATAAGTCAGTAGAAAGCTCACCCATATCAATAATTAGCTGAGCCTGATCAGATTGATTAGACACAAACAAAGCACGAGTCATTGCTAAAGAATCGGGTTCGCTTGCGACTACATTTAAGCCTAGACCTTCAATAAATTCCATTTTCTCTTCACTATAAGTTTTGGCTGTACTTGCAAGTAAAATCTCCAATGAATCAGAGTTAGAAGGAGATTCTCCAAGAAGAGCCCAATCGACTTGGGCGTCATCAACCGCCATTGGAATATACTGATCAACTTGATATTTTATGTTTTTTTGCAATTCTCTCATATCCTGTTTTGGTACTTCGAAAATTGTCGTGAATGTCTTCTGGGACGTAAGACTAATCGCTACATTTTTTGTTTTAATATCGCTCTGCCCGATCATTGTTGAGATAATTTCTCCCAAACGACGACGGCTTTCATCAGAATTGCTCAAAACCAATTGAGGGTCGACTGGTGTATAACCGAGGCCAACCAAATTCCAAGAATTCTCTCCAGCTTTCGAAAGCTGGACAGCACGAATCGCATTTGTTCCAATATCTAACGAGAAGAAATCGCCCACACCTTTAATATTAATCATGCCTATATTTTAACATAAACGTAATTGAAAAATCAAGCTTTTTTTATTTTTTTATTTTACAAACTTTTATGTTAAAATAAAAAGATACTAAAAGGAGATTTTTATGAGTTTATCAATTGGAATTGTTGGGACTACCAAATGTTGGTAAATCAACACTGTTTAACGCACTGACTAATAATGATATTTTAGCAGCAAATTACCCTTTTGCAACAATTGAGCCAAATACTGGAATTGTGCCAGTGCCAGATTTGCGCTTAAATAAATTAGCTGAAATTTATGGATCACAAAAAATTATTCCAGCAACAGTAACTTTTGTTGATATTGCCGGGCTAGTTGCGGGAGCTTCGAAAGGTGAAGGTTTAGGTAATAAATTTCTTGCAAATATTCGCCAATGCGACGCGATTGTTCATATTGTTCGAGCTTTCGTGAATAATGATATCGTTCATGTTTCGAACGAAGTCAACCCAAAAAATGATATTGAGGTTATTAATACTGAGTTGATTTTAGCGGATATTCAAACTATTGAAAACCGCTTACCTAAGCTCCAAAAAGAGGCAAAGGCAAAACCAGCTCTCCGAAAACGAGCTGAGTACTTGAACAAATTAGTTGAGCAACTTCAAGCTGGAGTTCTTCTCTCTTCAATAGAAGATTTAGATTACGAAGCAATCCAAGATTTACATTTACTAACAGCAAAACCTGTAATTTATACGTTCAATGTTGATGAAAATACTTTTAACCGATGAGAGCTAAAAAAAGAAGAACTTTCAAAAAAATGGTTCTTCCTGCAAAGTCAATATTTCGTATGCGCCAAGTTAGAGGAAGAGTTAAAAGGCTTAAGTGAGGAAGATTCGAAAGACTTACTCGAAAGCTACGGAGTTCAAGAAACTGGTTTAAATCAGATGGTCCATGTTGCCTACGACACACTTGGACTACAAAGTTATATGACAGCAGGGCCAAAAGAAGTTCATGCCTGGACGATCAAGAAAGGATGGACAGCTCCCACAAGCTGCAGGAGTAATTCATACAGATTTTCGAAAGAGGGTTTTATTGCTGCACAAGTTATCGACTTTTAATGATTTAATTGAAGCTGGCAGTGAGCTTGAAGCAAAGAATCGTGGAAAAATTCGAACTGAAGGCAAAAGAATATATTATATCACCAAATGATGTTGTTGAATTTCAGATTTAATGTTTAAGACAATAAAAAAACCGCATACGATATTGTGCGGTTTTTTTATTTTTTTGTATAAATTATTTATTCAATACTTTCAGAATATAGAAATCTCTCTGATTACCTTTTAGAGCCTTTTTACTCCACTATCTCGTTTTATCTTTTTATGTATAAATTATTTATACGACACCAATTTTTCGAATTCTTGAAGTATTTTTTTCTTCGATATGAATTATTTTTTTAACGATGCCGTTAGTAGTTCCATTTCTACCTGCTTCAAATTGCGGCTTAACCATTGCAATTATTAGTGTATCGTTTATTAGATAATTTTCGTAACACTTGGCAAAATTTCTTTTTATAGATATGAAAACTAACATCGATAACAGCTAAATCAATTTTTTTGACTCGTATTAAAATCTCTTATATCTGTTTTTTTCATGAAAGTTCAACTTTTTTTATTCACTCTTAACTTTGGATGAAGCTGGTTTGTACCAACATCGATAGCAATAACTTTTTTTGCACCATTTCTCAATGAGTAATCCGTAAATCCACCAGTACTTGAACCAACGTCTAAGACAACTTTATCTTTAAAATTAATTTTCATTATTTTTTTGCGACACTTTCAAGCTTGAGGCCCGCTCTTGAGACATACTGAACCTCTTGAAGCAGTTTTTTTTATTTCCGAATCAATATCAGTAAAAAAATCCAGGCTTAGTCCTTTTTATGCCATCAACAAAAAAACTTTACCCAGTTTAATATAGCTTTCAGCCTGAGAACGACTATCAACTATCTTTCTTTGAGTTAATAAAATATCTAGTCTAGTTTTTCACATTGTATATTATACCATATTTCATCTTAAAAAAATATACAAGCTTATTGTTCAATTTTTTTATACAATAAAAAAATAAGCTGATTATTAAAATCTCAGCTTATTTCTTAATAATAACCTTAATTATTTTTTTGGCGTTCTCGATACTCACCAGTTGAAGTGTCGACAGAGATGATATCACTCTCCTTAATAAAGGCAGGTACTTTAACTGTAATTCCAGTTTCAAGTTTAGCATCTTTCAAAACACTTGAAGTTGTATCACCCTTTACAACATTTTCAGTATAAACAACTTTCAACCAAACATTTTTCGGTAACTCAACATTGATAACCTTACCATCAAAAAATTGCAAATTCAATTCTTCTGCTTCTTTTAAATATCCAGCAGCTTCATCAATAATTTCCTTCGAAAGCTGAAATTGTTCAAAAGTCTCTGGATCCATAAAATGAAAATCTTCACCGTCATTATAGAGATATTGAACTTTTTTATTCGAAACCTCTGCCGGTTCAACTTTATCTTGGCCCTTAAAAGTTTTTGGCAATAAAGCTCCTGTAATAAGGTTCTTAATTTTTAAACTTACGATGCTTCCACCGCGACCAACAACTTTTTGGTTATATTCAACCACTCGATATGGCTGACCATCAAGCTGAAAAACTACACCTTTTTTTAAATCAGTTGGCTGGTACATTTTCCTCCTTAAATTATTTTAAAAAATAAATCTTCCCTACCCAGTTTTGAGCAAGGAAGATTCAAAAATCAATTAAGCATTTGTTACGAATGCTAGCAACGCCAAATGACGAGCTCGTTTGATAGCAACTGTCAATTGTCGTTGTTGTTTAGCGCTCAAACCAGTTTTTTTGTAGCTGGCTCAATTTGACCATAAATGTTAACAAATTTTTGCAAAGTTTTAACATCTCGGTAATCAAAATACGCTGGGATTTCTCGTTTAAATCGTTTAGCCATTTTACTCCTTAATTAAATTAGAATGGAATATCGGATAGGTCGATTGGCTCATCCGAAAAGTCATCACTGATAGTTGGCTCTTCATTTTTTTGTACTGAAGGCGCGCTTCCACTGCGATTTCCATCACTCACAAAGCTAAATTCTTCAACCACAACATCAATCGTACTTCGATTTTTGCCAGTATCTTTATCTTGCCAAGTTCGTTGTTGTAAACGACCGCTCACAAGTAATTGGCGACCTTTCGATACATATTTCGAAATCGTTTCGCCAGTTTTACCCCAAGCAGTACAGTTAATGAAGCTGGTTTCTTCTTGGCGCTCACCGTTAGCACTATTCCAAGTTCGGTTAATAGCAAGAGTGAAACTTGCAAGATTTTGGCCGTTTGGAGTTGTTCGAAGTTCTGGGTCTGCAGTTAAGTTTCCCATCAAAATTACTTTGTTAAAAGCCATAACTATCTTCTATCCTATTCTTAAATTATTTTTCTTCTGATTCTACAACTGGTCGTGCTTCTGCTTTAACAAGCAAATATCGCAAAACTTCGTCGGTAATGTTCAAAGTATTACTGATTTTTAGAGGGTGCAGCAGCTGGAAGTTTAACATCCATTGCAACATAAATTGCAAAATCCTGACCTTTAATAGCGTAAGCAAGTTTTTTCTTGCCCCAGTTGTCTTCTTTTGCGATTTCACCGCCATTAGCAGTAATCAAACTTCGAACCTTTATCAAGCACTTTTTCAAGATCGCTTTCGAAGTCTGGATGAACAAGAACTGTAAGTTCGTAATCCTTCATTTTTACTCCTTTGGTTAAAGCCTATCCTTTCAAATAAGCTGAGCTAATATTCTTTTAAATTATATCATCTTTAGAGAAAAAAATCAATAAAACTCCAATATTTATTTAACTTTAAGAGTCTATCAAAATATTATTAGAAAATAAAAAATCGGCAAATTATTCACCGATTTCTTCATAGTTCGAAACCAAAAACCTCGCGAGGTTTTTGAACCGTTTGGCGGACCAACAATTCCTTTATCTTCCATATCATCGATCAATTTTGCGGCACGACTATAACCAATTCCTAGCCTACGTTGCAAATAGCTAGTTGAAGCTTTTCGTGCTTCAATTACAATTTTTACAGCCGTTTCGAAAGTTTCATCAACCGAAGAACTACCGCCATTCATCACAAGACCACCCATTGAGCTTGGTGTCTGAACTGGTTGCGAAATAACTTCATCATTATATTGCGGCGGACCTTGCGAACGGATAAAATTAGTTACTCGCAAGACTTCCTCATCGGTTACCCAAGCTCCCTGAACACGCTTCAAATTAGAAGCTCCATTCATATAGAAAAGCATATCACCATAACCAAGGAGTTTTTCAGCACCACCACGATCAAGGATTGTTCGAGAATCACCATTTGCCGCAACCTTAAAAGCAATTCGACTCGGAACATTACCTTTAATCAAGCCCGTCACAACGCTAACAACTGGTTTTTGAGTTGCAAGAACAAGATGAATTCCAACTGCGCGTGCTTTTTGAGCAATTCGGACAATCATAGCTTCAACATCTTTTGAGGCCGCCATCATTAAGTCAGCGAGCTCATCAACCACAATTACGATATACGGCAAAGGCTCAAGAAGTTTTGGCTCTTCCCCTTCTGGTGTATTCTTCTTGATTTTTTCGTTTTTCGAAATTACATGCTTATTGTAGCTCTTGATTTCTTTAATTTTTTCATCAGCTAAAACACGATAGCGCCGCTCCATTTCATTCACTGCCCAGCGAAGAGCTGAGAGCGCTTTTTCGGAATCATTAATAATTGGTGTTAAAAGGTGTGGAATATCTTCATACGCGGTCATTTCTACAACTTTTGGATCAACCATAATTAACTTTAATTCACTTGGAGAATGGCGATAAAGTAAACTAGTTAAAAGTGCATTCATCATTACAGATTTTCCTGAACCAGTTTGACCAGCAATCAAAAGATGTGGCATTTTTGCCAAATTTCCAACAACCGGATGGCCAGAAATGTCTTTGCCTATTGCAAAAGTTAGTGGGTCGTGTGAGTTTTTCCACTCCTTCGAATCTAAAACGCTGTAAAGTCGCACATCGGCCGACTTCAAATTTGGAATTTCGATACCAACTGCACGCTTTCCCGGAATTGGAGCTTCAACACGAATCGCTTCAGCTGCCAAATTTAGAGCGATGTTATCACTAAGATTTTCAATTCTGCTTAATTTAACGCCACTTTGTGGAACTAAAGTATATTGAGTTACTCTTGGACCAATATTTGCGGCTTCCATTTCAACTTCAATATTAAATTCACTCAAGGTATTCTTAATTGTGCGTGCATTTTGCTCAACATCACCAGCATCAGCAGGAGCTTGTGATTGCTCAAGCAAACTAAAATCTGGCGCTTTCCATTTCGAATCATCAAAAAAATATGCCCAGTATTTTTCTCTACTTCTTTCGAAACCTTTCTCCAGCTTCTTTGAAATTCGCATCAAACCTTTTTTTATCTTTTTGACTCATCTTTTTTTCTTGTGATTTTTTTATCCAATACTGCAACGCCAGCATTTAGCTTAATTTCTGGTTTTTTTCTTCAGCAGAATCATTAAATTTTTTCAGCAACATCGATTCTTTAGCTTTTTCGAAAAACCTTAGCATTTTTTTAGATTCATTTGCAAAATCGCTAGTTTTAAGCATTTCGCCAATCTTTTTAATCACAACGATTGGTGAAACTCGTAAAATCGAAAGAAGCGTAATTGAAATTAACAAAAGATAAATAATTGCTGCCACCATTGAATTAACCATTGCTAGCATAATTTTATTCGAAACTTCTCCGCTCCAACCTCCATAATGAACGCCAGCTGAAGTTTTAAATAGACCAAAAAATCCGCTTAGCCAAATTAAAATTAGAAATTAGCCCAAAAGTATTTAAAATTGGAAATCTATTTTGCTCATCACGAAAGATTTCAACAGCAATAAAAATCAGAAACTGCTGGCAAAAAGAAAGTTGCCCAGCCCATAAGCCCAAGAAGTGCTTTATGAATTGCAACCAATGCTGAACCACCAGCGCCAAACCAGCTTAAAAACAAGAAAAAGCGAAAAAGCAATCAAAATAACTGCACCAACCTGCGCCCAAAAACCAGCCGGCAAAACACTTTGTTTTGGAGCTGAAACTTTTTTAGATTTACCTTTTGTTGATTTTACTTGTTTTTTAGCCATAATCAATTTATATTATATCACAAAAAAATGTTTTTTTCGAAAACTATTTTTTTAACTCTTTAATTTGCTAGTAATTTCAAGAATTGTTGACTCAACTAAATTCCAAGGATCAACACTTTCAGTTTTAATAATTTCATCTATCTGCGTAAATTTCGAAACAATCTCAGCGAGTTGGCTTTTCGCTCAGATTTTTGTACAAAAATTCTCCATTTTTTTCCTAAAAGCCCAAGTATTCGCACCAATTTCTTTAGCAATTTCTGCCGTAGTTTTTCCCAATATTTTTTTACCGATTTTTTTAAAGCTGCTAAATTAAAAAAATTTGTGTTGAAATCATTCCTAAAAAGCGAAAAAGCTCCATCTTCGCCATCTGTAATTTTTAATTTCGAAAACTCTTCTTGCAACTTCAAAATCTCACCCAAAAACATCATTTCAATAATTACAAATGCATTACTCTCAATATTCTGCGGAACAAATTCACGAATATTTTGTTCATTAGCCTCACCAATTAACGCTATTTTTTCGATCGCATCACGTATTCGCCATTCATCAACACCAACCCAAGAAATCAAAAAATTCGCCGTTTTATTATCAAGCGACAAACCTTGTTTTTTTGCAAAAAGTCGTGCAAACTCTGCCAAATTTTTAGAATCTCTTGTAGTTAAATTCTTAAATTCATATAATTCAACAATTTTTGAAATAGCCTTATAAACAACCGATCGCTTATCAATTTTATCTTCAACCAAGCAAAGATGAACATCGGTTGAAATTCTTGGTAAAATTTCAGCTAAATTCTGCCAAATTTCTGAATTTTCGCTCAAATTTCGGATATAAACAAAACGTTTTTCAGATAACAAGCTAATGCCACAAATTAAACTCACAAAATCACTCTTCGAAAGCTCATCGGAGTTACTTTTTTGAATTTCAAAACCAGATTTTTCAGCATCGATCTTCATTTTAGCGAGTTGAGTAGTGCGTTCATAAGAGTTATCGCCATAAAGAATCGTTATTTTTTTCCACCAATCATCAGTCTTCACTACCTTTAATTTTTTGGCAATTTGCACAAAAATGCGTTCCCCTACCACCAACACGAATTTTTGAGATTTCTGTTCCGCAACGTTTACAAGGCTCGCCATCTTTATGATAAACGGCGGCATAATTTAAATAATTTCCGCGTGAGCCATCTGCATTAACATAATTTCGGTCGGTTGAGCCACCTCTTTTAATTGATTCATTCATCACAAAACGAATTGCCTCATGCAGATTCACAAAATCTTCGTTCGAAAAAAATCTTTAATTTCTAGTTTCAGGGTGAATTTTTCGCTCGCCACAAAGCCTCGTCAGCATAGATATTTCCAACACCGGCAATAACACTTTGCTCCAAAATCGCAGGTTTTATCATACTATTTTGTTTTTTCGAAAGACGATTTTTTAAAATTTCAACCGTAAAATTGTCTTCAAGAGGTTCAGGACCAAGCTTTTGAAAAAATGGTAAATTTTCAATTTCTGGTATTGGTAATAGTTTCATATAACCAAATTTTCGCTGGTCATTAAAAAATAATTTAGTTTTGTCTTCAAAATCAATCTCAACTCGTGTTGATTTATTTGGAAGATCATTCAAAAAATCCTCATTTGGATGCCCTGCGCCCCAGTTTTCTTCGCCACGATAAACCATTTGCCCTGTCATTCGAAGGTGCGTTACAAGCGACCAACCATTCTCTAGCTCAATAATTATGGCTTTTCCACGGCGGCGAACATTCGAAATTTCAGCACCAACCATAAAATCTCGTACATCTCTTTCAGCATTCGGAAAACTTTTAGGCCAATCGTGTTTAACTTTCGCAATTTTCTTTTTTAAAATTAGTCGATTTAACCCTCTTACGACTGTTTCAACTTCTGGTAATTCTGGCATTATTCCTCCTTAAATTCTTTCGAAAATTCATTCCAATTTTGATATAAAAATGCATTTACTCCAAGTTTCTTAGCAGCTTCAACATTTTGCCAAGAATCATCAAAAAAATAAATTTCATTTAAACATGTCTCACTTTTATCAATTGCAATTTTCAAAAAAATCTCTTTCGAAGGCTTCGAAAAACCAACCTCACCCGAGAGAACCAAGAAATCAAAGAGTTCCTCTTGCTCCTCTTTCGAAAAAAGCTGATTAAATTGATATTGTGCGACATTAGATAAAACGCCAATTTTTGAACCTTTAACTTTATTTTTTTCGAATAAAATTCAACAAATTTTTGATCCTTTTTGCCAAATATACTCAAAAAGATGCTCCGAAGAAGGCTGGCGAGAAACCAGCACCCCTGAAGCAATCAAAAAAATCAAAAACTTTAGCGTTTAATTTCATTTATCCCAAGATCGCGAACTATTTGCTCATGTCCAGGAACTTGCGCAATGAACAAATTTTGCAATTGTCTTGTATTTGCAATAAGTGAGCCTTTTTGAACCCTGAGCAAGTTGAAGTCCAGAGGTGTTTTTCAGTTTTATCATCTTTTAGCATTGAAAAATCATAAAGATGGCCAGTAGCACAAACGCCAGCTAAATCATCTGCCTCACCGCTAAAAGGAGTTCCTTTCATCATATTCGCTTTATTTAAAGCATTTACGAATTGTGTATAAGATTCGGCATTATTATCAAGCTTAACCTCTTTAATTACTTCACCAAGATAACCTTTGTAAGTTGTGAGTTTTCGAAATTTTGGTGAAACCTCAACCGTGTAAGAACGAAAATTCTCTTGTGCAACAATAGGCCCACGGACCACCATTTTAACGCTACGATTCTGGTCAGCACTTAACAATTCTTTACTTGAAGGCGAATTATCTTCTTTCGAAGCTTCATTGTTCGCTTGTTGGGCCTGATCTGAACCATTTCCGCCATTCATAAATGCATTAACAATTGTTACAACTGTAATAATTGAAAGAATTGCAATCGCAATAATCAATAAAATTGGTGCAATTCGTATAATTTTTTCTTTCATCTTAACCTTTCCCCACCACGTTTAGTCCAAATATTCATGAAGCTTTTTCGAATCTTTATGCTTTTTAAGTTTCATTAAAGCTTTAGCTTCAATCTGGCGAATCCGCTCGCGAGTCACTGCGAATTCAAGACCGACTTCTTCAAGCGTATGGCTTTTTGTACCATTTAAACCAAAACGCATTTCAAGAATTTTCCGCTCACGATCAGAAAGTGTTGAAAGAATTTCACGAACCTGTTCTTTCAAAAGTTGAACCGTTGCGGATTCTTCTGGGCTAGCAGTATCTTCATCTTCGATAAAATCACCAAGCGTTGACTCTTCGCCTTCCTCGCCATCACGACCAATTCCAGCATCTAAAGAAGTAATATCTTGCTTAATTTTTTGGATGTATTCAATTTTTCTCAACATCCATATCCATTTCTTTAGCGAGTTCTTGGTTGGTTGGCTCACGGTTTAACTCTTGCGTCAATCGGCGAGAAGTTCGCATAAGTTTGTTAATCGTTTCAACCATATGAACAGGAATTCGAATAGTCCGAGCTTGGTCAGCAATTGCGCGTGTAATTGCCTGCCGAATCCACCAAGTTGCATAAGTTGAGAATTTAAAACCTTTACTTGGGTCGAATTTATCGACCGCACGAAGAAGTCCCGTGTTCCCTTCTTGAATTAAGTCAAGTAGCTCCAAACCACGGCCAGAATATCTTTTCGCAATTGAAACAACCAAACGCATGTTTGCTTCAGCCATTTTATCTTTTGCACGTTGATCGCCCTGCATTGCTTTTTCAGCAAGCTCGGTCTCTTTTTCGAGTGAAAGGAGCGGAATCTTACCAATTTCACGAAGATACATTCGAACGCTATCATCTGTTATATCATCGTTATAAGCACCATTTAATAAATCTTCTTCAGTGATATCTTCTTCATCTTCAACCGCAAGGTCATCAAAATCTGGTTCGAAATCATCAAGCGAAAGAGTTGCATCCACAATGCCGTCTTCATTTAGAATTTCTTCTGGTAGTTCTTTTTTTACTCTTACCTTTTACCACTATTCAGCTCCTTATTTAATTGCATAATTTCTATCAAAATCTTCATTTTCAAATTTTCATCACCTTGAATTTCAGCCTCTTCGAGTTGCTCTTGAAGATTTACTTTTCGTTCTTGTAAATTTTGGGTTTTAATTTTATGAATCAAACGCTTCATTTCGTCGGTGGCACTGCCTTTTATATTTCCGAGTCGTTCGTCAGCCTTTAATAGAAGTATTTTAACATAATCATCGAAGTTTTTCAAGAGATCGAGATTATTTGATTTCAAAATTTGCAGAATTTGATTTCGCTGTTTATCGTGCAAAATATTATCTTGCAACTCACCCAACATTTCGGCGAGCTTCTGTTCTTTAATCGCAAGAGCTAGCAAATCATCTTCATAAATATACTCATCAACAAACTTCTCATCAGTTTTTTCAATTTTCATTCTCCTTTTCGGCTTAACCGGCCTAGACTTTTCGTCAAATTTTCCAAGTAATGTTGTTTTCGAAATGCCAATTCTTTTCGAAATTTGTTCAATATAAAAATCTTTTTCCACAGGGTCATTTCAAGTTTTTCCACAAGTTTTAGTGCTATTGTAGAAAACTCCTTTTTTTCCTACGGCGGTTGTAATATTTAGTCGTTTTTTTCATATTGGTCAAAAATCCATTCTATCGCCGGTTGTGGTTTCGAAATTGAACCCTTCCAAAGCTCCAAATCTTTTTGAATTAATTCATCTGGATCTTTAGCTTCACCTGCCGATTGGTCTAAGGTGATAATTGAAAGCTCCACACCAGCTTGCCGGCCCAATGAAATCGCTCGCTCAGTAGCGCTAATTCCAGCCTGATCACTGTCAAAACATAGGCGAACATCATTCGAAAAATCGACCAAGAGCCTTCAAATGATGAACTGTCATCGCCGTGCCAGCTGTTGCAACTACATTTTTTTCACACCAGCTTGATGGCTCGAAATTACATCCATATTTCCTTCAACCACAACCACAAAACCAGCTTTTCGAATTTCATTTTTTGCTTGCGAAAGGCCAAAAATGTTTGAGGATTTATCATAAAGCAAAGTTTGAGGCGTGTTTAAATATTTTGGCGCATTTGGCTCATCTTTAATAATTCGACCGGTAAAACCAACTGGCGACCCACCAGAATCCTGCAAAGTAATCACCATTCGATTTCGAAAAATATCGCCGCCAAATCGGTTTAGTAACCCAGCATCACGAATATCACTCATTGCAAAACCTTTTTTTAACAAAAAATTCGTGAGCATTTTTTGAGTATTTGGGGCAAAACCGATTTTGAACTCCTGTACAATTTCTTTCGAAAGTTTGCGATTTTTAAAAACATAATTCAAAGCTTCTTTATTACGAACCAACATATGCTGATAAAAATTTGCACTGATTTGTAAAATTTTTCGAAGTCGTTCTTTTTTTTCAGAAATTTCTCTTGAACGCTTCGAATCAAAAGTTTCAATTTCAACACCAGCTTTTCGTGCCAGAAATTCCAAGGCCTCGCGAAAAGTCATTCCTTCAACTTCCATAATAAAACCAAAAATATCGCCACCCTTGCCAGATGAAAAATCGTGCCAAATTTGTTTATCGGGGCTAATTATAAAACTTGGAGTTCGCTCATTTGTCCAGGGGCTAAGTGCTTTAAAATTACGCCCAGTTCGCTTGAGCTCAAGATATTCGCCAGCCAAATCTTCAATGCTTATTCTTGCTTTAATTTCATCTCTGGCATCATTCATATCTATATTTTAACATAAAAAGCAGCCCTCATCAATCAAAAAATTGGGCTGCATTTAAGAAAATTATTTTGCTTTATGGTAGTTTTCAAGCTGTCTTGAAGATTCTGCAAGATTTTTTTCAATTTTTTCATACACTGATCTTTGCGAAGAAGGCGAAGCTTTTTTACGTCGTGCAATTAAATCTTTTACACGAATTAACTGATATGCCATTTCACGGGAATAAACTTCATCAATCGTGGCGTTCAAGAAAGCGTCATCTAGCGTCGCAATAAACTTATCAAAAATCGCATCAGTTTGCTTTATCGCTTGCGAATTCTTTTTTGAATCTCCACGAGGAACTTCGATCTTTCGGCTCTTCATAAATTCTTTCAAATCCTGTTCATTCGAACTAAGTGAAGTGTTAATTCCCGCGTTCACAGCCGCTAAATCTGAACTTTTAATCTTATTTTGAAAAGATTTTGCAGTTTCCTTTAATTTCGAAATATTATAATAAGCACGAACTACCGCCTGAGTATTATCGTCGCCCTTATTGCTAGTTACAATAATAAAAAAATCGAGAAAAAAATAACGAAATCAATAATGCTGAAGCGCCTAAAAATTTTTACCCTTAGTCCAAAAATGGAGCGGCTTTTTTTAGGTGCAATCTTATTAAGATACTCAACTGTGTAAGGGTTCTCAGTTGCAGTATCTTGCGAATAATTTTGATCTGGCATTAAATTTGGAGCAGCTTGCAGATTTTGAACAGTTTGATTCGGCTGAGCTGGAAATTGTTGTTGATTTTTGGTAATTATTTGGATATTGCGGAAAATTCTGTTGTGCGCTAAAATTTTTGATTTTGGCTGCCAAATTGTTGCTGTGGATTTTGTCCATTCGAAAATTGTTCATTTGGGAATTGACCATTTTTGAGCAAAGTTATTCGAAAAAAACCACCGTAATTTTGTTGTGGCGGATAAGGATTTCTGAGGATAATTATTTGGTGCACCAAAAATTTTTGATTTTTGGCCGACCTGATTCCAATCTTCATTCGGTTTCATATTACTTATGATTATATCACAAAAAAAGTTTTTTTCGCAAAGAAAAGCCCCAGCTTTTTTTGCAAGGTTATTTTTCTACTTAAAAAGAGAAACTATAAAATATATTTACTCACAAACCAAGCGATAACTCAAGCGAAACAAATCTCGCAATTCTTCGGCCGAAACTTGTCCTTGGCCAATAATTAAATTCCACTCACGCTCGCTCATCAACTTTGAAGGTACTATACTTTCTTTTTTCACGCAAAAATTCGAGCAAGCTGAGCACCTGTTTTCATTTCAACTCTTTAAAGGTTTTGAGCCGTCGTGAATGATCGCAAAAAAATTGCTTTTGGCTCTTCACCTTCTGTAATTTTTCGAAAGAATCTTTTTCACCAGTTTCACGTTCAAAATCGCCAAGATCGCCAGCCATTTTTTCTTGCCAAATTTTTTCTAATTTATCAAAATTAACTTCAAAAATTTCAAGTTTATTTTCTTCATCTTTCCGAACTTCTGCCGCGTCAAAATTCAGCAAAAAATCTTTAATTTCACTCTGATCCATTACTTTTTTTCACCTTTTTTTAAATAAAATTTTAACTCTTCAATCGAACCACGAATATCATCTAACGCACGGTGATTTTTCAAGCTTTAGTAAACACCCGTTTAAACTTTAGCACTCATCACAACTTTCCACGCTGAGACATCTAGCATTCGATAATGCAGCATTTTTTTCAAGTTTTTTTCCATTCTTCACGAATGAAATCGGCGATCTTGGTGAATTGAATTTCCGCCCAAAAAGAATTTTTTTCGCCTTTCGAAATTTCTTCAGCAAAATTTTTCTTCTATAAATTTAATTAAATCTGCTTCAACTTCTTGTGAATTTTTTTGTAGCACGAGAATTTTTGTAATTTTTAAAAGCATCACGCGTTTCGCTAAAAAGTATCCCAAAAAAATCACCAACCATTCGGCTTTCAAGAATTTCATTTTTCAACTTTTACGGCACTTTCGAAAGTGGCAATTTCATTAAAATCCCAATCTGTCGCAATTGCTGCAACTTCTAAAATTCGGTCTTTTCTCAGGTTCAAGACCTGTCATTTCTAAATCAATCCAAAGAATTTTTTTGCGTTTTTCATTATTTAAAATTATATCATTTTTTTGGCAAGATAAGCAAAAACTAATCTAAAATTCCAAAATCTTCAAGCTTTTTTTAGCTTTCGAAATATCGAAATCAGCAATTTTTTTGTGCGCCGAAGCTGCGAACAAAACGTGCCACAACCCAAATTTTTCACCCAAATCTTCTGCTAGCGAACGAATATAAGTCCCACTCGAAACATGCGTGCGAACTTTTAGTTTTGGAAAATCATAGCTTAAAATTTCGAAATCAAAAAAATTTCAACTGTACGTTTAGGAATTTCAAAATTCTCGCCCTTTCGCGCTAAATCATAAGCACGCCTGCCATCAATTTTTATCGCACTAAAAAGCTGGTGGCGTTTGTTCAATTTTACCCAAAAAATTAGTTTTAATTTCTTTTTCAATCTGGTCAAAAGTTGGAATTTCAAAATTCTCACATTTCGAAATCTCGCCTTCAGGATCGCCCTGTACTTGAAATTTGCCCAAGTGTAAATTCCGCCTCGTAAACTTTATCAAGCTTGGTAAGGCTCATTGCATTTTTTTAGTTTCCTTGCCGTAAAGCAAAAACTAAAAAGCCCCAGTCGCAAAAAGGATCGAGCGTGCCAGTATGGCCAACTTTAACTTTTTTGCCAAATTCATCTTTAAGAACGCGGCGGATTCTAGCAACCACGCCAAAGCTGAGTAATTCCAGCGGGCTTATCAATTAAGATTCGCCCGCTATCGTTTTTCGAAAAATGCCATTTTACATTCCCTGGAATTCTAAATTGTGAAGGATCGTTAGGGTAAATTTGGTCTGTCATTACTTTATTTTTGCTATTTTCAGTGCCCATTGCAGGTTGCTCCGCTGGATTTGGAATAAAATCAAAAGCTGGAACTTCTGGTGGCATTGGCATCGAGCTAAAATCTGGCATAGCTGGTGGCAATGGCATTGCAAAATCATTCGAATTTTTGTGCAGGAGTTTTCAGTCGAGTAAGTTTGCTGATTCTCAAAATTATTTTTGCGGTAAAGTCTGCGCATATTGTTCATTCGAAATCGGATTACTTGATTCAAAATTTGAAAGCGGCTGGATTGGTGTAGCTTGAGCATAAGGCTGAGTTTCAGGGATAAAATTCTCATTCGCCCGTGGCTCTTCATAAACCGCATTCTGAACTTTACCATGGCTTAAAAACATAGTCATTATTTTGTGGATTTGAAGTTGCTGCAGAGTTTTCTCCACGAGAAATTCCACTTGGCTCATAAGGCTGAGCGCCCATCAAACCACTTGCAATTTGAGCATTTTCGGTTGGGTGATAATATTCATCGCCCTGATTTTGCACTGGCTGAATATTTTGAGTTTGAATCTCTTGAGTAGCAGAAGTTTCAGCTGAATTTTGTTGTTCGAAAACTGGCGCAACTTCTGGCTGAGCAATTTGAGGTTCAACAGTTTCGAAAGTTTGCGGTTGAGTGTTTTCGAGAGCTGGGACTGAAATATCAACTTGGCGAGCTGGCTCAAAAACTTGCTCCTGAACTGGAGTTTCCGCAATAAATGCATTTGGATTTTCGAAAGGCACGCTTGGGGCTGGAATTTCTGGCGCATAATTTTGAACTGGCGCTTCAACCAAACCTTGCGTATTTTTCAGGCTGATTAAAATCTGAAGGAGTAGAAGTTTCAGCTGAATTTTGTTGTTCGAAAAGCTGGCGCAACTTCTGGCTGAGCAATTTGAGGTTCAACAGTTTCGAAAGTTTGCGGTTGAGTGTTTTTCGAGAGTGGGACTGAAATATTTTGTTCAGCTAGAGCTTTCTTGGCTTTCCGATATATTTTTGTGCCGAATTTTCCTTCAGCTAAATTTTTCATTTTGAACTTGTGTATTTTCAAGATCCTCGCTTGGATTTTTCGAAAATATCTTCGTTCGAATTTTTCTTGCACAAGTTCTTGATTTTGTTCAGGAGCTTCAACTTCTTCAAGCTCAGCAAAAGCATTTTTCTGGTTTATTAATATTTTTTTAGTTTATTTAAAAGATTCTTCAAGTTCGTCTTCAGCCTTTTTCAGCTTCATCTTTTTGCTTCTTCATGAGTAATTACGAAAGCACCATCACGTTTTTGTTCGGTCTTCGAAACTTGCTTTTTTTATCTTCTTTTCTCACCAGAAAGCTCTTCGAATGCTTCTTCCATTTTAGCATTTTTTTGTACAGCAAATTCACCCGCTTTTTTCTTCAGCTTCACGGATTTTTTTGAAACCACAAGTTGCTGGTCGGCGCCAGATGAAATAAGTTTTTGCTGCAAGGCTCATAACTTCAGCCGTAGCTTTTGTATTTCGAAAAAGCGATCAGTTTCAGCAACAATTCCAGTCAAAAAGAGCAGTTGCGACTGGTTGAGTAAGATTTTTTTCTTTCCAAAGGGATTCAATAATTTGAACAGAAATTTCGCTCAAAGAACTGGCGTTTTTCGGCATGCCAGTGGGTTCCATTAAGATTTCGTTTGGTTTTTCACCAATGGTTAAAATTGCAACTGAAGCATCATGAAAAAAATTCGCCCATGCGCCGCCAAAGCGCCATCGAGTCGATCTTGACTTTCAACATTTAAAAGCTAGCACAAAATCAATGTTGAAAATCACCCTTGTTCAAATTCGAGGTCTTTTTTTCAGAAATAATTGAGCGATATGGTGTAATGAAAATTTTTCACATGATCGCCAACAAGTTTGTAGCGTAAATGATCGGCTTTTTTTCTTTATTTAAAGCAATAATAAAATCACGCAAAGAATCTACCGAATGTTTCGAAAGTTTTTTTCTGGGCGCAAGAAAGTTAGCGCATCTGGCATTTTCACCACTCGCAAACCGCCGTTGCATGCTTGCCAGAATTATTAATTGCGAGCGTTAAAGCCAATGCTGAAGAAAGCTCATCAACACTTGGGTTATCATTTACCGCAATCAAAATACTTTCTGATTCTTTCAACTTTTGCGATAATCTGCTCTTGAGCATTATTTTTTTGACATTTATTGAATCCTATTGTTTATTTTTTTATAATTTATAGCTCTATATTAGCATAATCGCAATGAAATGTCAACAGTTTATTTGAAATACTTGCTTTTTTTGTTTCGAAATAATATATAATTGATGTTGAATTGTAAATAACAACCTAAAAGAAGGAATTAAATGCCAATTATTAAATCTGCTGTAAAGCGAATGCGACAAACCGCAAAACGACGCGAACGCAACGTTGGAATTAAAAAGATATCAAAGGTGCAGTTAAAGCTTTTTGTTGCTGAACCAAGCGCAAAAAGCCTTTCAAAAAGCACAAAAGCGAACTAGACAAAGCTGTCAAAAAGGTCTTATCAAGAAAAAAATACAGCTGCTCGCCGAAAAAGCTTCTCTTGCTGCTGCTGCAAAAAAAGCTGGTGTAAAACTTGCTTAATTTGATACATTTTTTTCAAAAAAATCGCTCAATCTCGGGCGGTTTTTTTATTTTCACTTTTTTCGAAACTTGACAATTCTACTTAAAAAAATATTATAATTTGAAAAGATTTACCTTTTGGTAAAAATAGCACTTTTTAGGAGGAAGCAATTATGATTATAACTAATGATTATGTTTTTCTTTTGAATCCGAAGATGCTCGAACGCTTTTCGAAAAGTATTTATGGTGAAAATTGGCAAGAAAAAGTGCTCGGAAAAACAACATTTTTGTCTTAAAGATGACACTTTTTCTTTCGATCTATCCTGACGGATTAAAACTGAAAAACATCCGAGAGCATTTTTGCAAGTTTTTATGCTTGGTTTTATTTTTTTCTGGATGAAGTTGATCCAAATCGCAACGACACAATTGAAACTTCTTCAACAATGGTTGGATTAGTCACACAAACCTGTCTCGCGATGAGTGAAATCCTGAAACTTCCGCTGACATTTTTTCTTCGAAGATATCGATGAAATTGAGTTGGGTAATCAGCTTGACGATGGAGATTTTTGAAAAGATTGAAAATCCGAAAGGAATCACTTTAGTGATTCGCGATAATTGGGTTGAAAACTGGCTTAAATACTATGGATGAGTTTATTCGAAATGGTTGGGTTTTTTCTTGAAAAGTTTGATCCAACTTTGATTGGCGAAGAGCCGATCGAGGAACAAAATGATTTTTATCCTTAAACCGACAAGTCTTTTTTTTATTCATTAAATCTTTTTAAAATTGAAGAATTTTAGTTCTCCAACAAAAACCCGCGATATTGCGGGTTTTCTTTTTACCATTTCGAATCACTCATTGAAAAGCGATGGCTTAACCTCAAGCTCAAGCGGATTTTGTGATTCGCTCAGCACAGCCTGAAAAAGCACCTAAAGTCGCCACCATTGCAGCATTGTCGGTGCAAAGTTCTGGCGGAGTGAAAATTATAGGATTTGACAGTTTTTCGAAACTCTCTTGATCAATTCCTCTCTTAAAGCTGAATTTGCTGCCACACCACCCGCAATTACAACAGTTGTTGGCGAAAAATCTTCAACTGCAAGCTCAAGCTTATCAACCAAAGTTTCGACAGCTATTTTTTTGAAAACTTGCAGCGAAAATCATTTTTCTGTTGTTTCACTGAGTTTTACCGCTAACTCGAAAAGATGGAAAAGTTAAAATCAACACCAACTTCTTTTTTTGAACTGCACGCAAAACTGCTGTTTTTTTAAATCCCGAAAAAGCTGAAAATCATACTTTCCCTTTTAAGTCGAGCTTTTGGCAATTTATATTTTGAAGAATTACCACTTAGCGCTGCTTTTTCGAAATCGCAGGGTCCCGCCAGGATACGGTAAGCCCAAGGATTTTTGCAAACTTTATCGAAAGCTCGCCAACTGCATCATCTTGTGTTTCTCCTAAAATTTGGTAATTTCCGTGCGATTTAAAATAGATACGATTTGTGAATGACCCACCTGAAACCACTAATGCTAAAAAAATGGAAATTTTGGTGGCTCCTCGTTTAGAAAAATTCGCATAAACATGAGCTTCAACATGATGAATCGGGTAAAACGGTTTATTAAAAAAATTCGAGCGTAAGTTCGTGCCGTTAAGCGTGCCAACCAACAACGAGCCCACCAAACCAGGTGCATAAGAAACGGCAATTCCGTCCAAATCTTTAAAGGAAATCCCTGCTTTAGAAAGTGCTTCTCGCACAACAGGGTTAGCATATTCAATATGTGAACGCGCCGCCACTTCTGGAATTACCCCACCAAATTGCGCATGAATATCAATTTGTGAATGAACTACGTTTGAAAGCAGTTTTCAACTTTGGTGAGCTTTCACGCGAAATTTTCACTTTGCATCAAACTCCACCACAGCTGCCGCAGTTTCATCACAGGTGCTTTCAATTCCTAAGATTTTTCATAACTACTATTTTACTACTTTTTTTACAAGTTTGGTCAATTTTTCGAAAATCTCTATTGGCTTTTTTTCATTTTTCAAAAAAACATAAAATTCGCCCGATTTGAGCGAATTTTTTTATAATCTCACTTCCCTATTTTTTTAAATTTTCGAACAATTTTTAGCAGTCGGCAAGAATGAACTCCAGATAAAAGTAGTTTTTCGAAATTGGAAAATCTAGTGTTCCAACCAGTAAATCTTCATGGTTTGCGAAAACCAGCTTTAAATTTCGAAATCCCGTCGTTTAAAAAGGCCATTAAAAATCATATCGGTTAACTCCACGATTTTTTTCATTTCAATAATCGCAATCCACTTCTAAAAACATAATTTGCACGTGACTTTTTGCCCCGCCTCAGTCACTCCGCCATAAAGTTCAAACGCCACATCATCACTTTGAGCAAACCATAAAAAATGCCACCATTTCTTGATTTTTTTGAGCTTTTTTTCCGCAATACGCTATCGGGAGTTTTATATCCGCTTTCAGTATTTCTTTTATTTTTTTCTATAGACTCACCCTGCTCTTTTCTCAATAAAAACGCTCCCAAAAAAATTGGTGAATTTTTCGCCCATTTTTGATAAAGTTCGTGATAATAATCTTTCGAATGGATCGCAAACCCTGCCCGTTTTGGCAGTTTCTGTATAAATTTCAATGCACGGTCAATTTCTTCCTTAGTTTTTAAGCAATTGCCGAACTCAACTTCTCCACCACTCTTTTCGAATATATTGTCGCGTTTTTGCTCATTTTCGCGAGTAACTCATCTTCATTTTGCGTTAAATCAAGCACTAAAGTTCGTGGAATCAAAATTGTATTTTCACTCTCCTCCAGCCATCACGAAAGTTCAAAATTCACTCATTATTCCCAATCTGGTTCCATCGTTAAACAAACTGGTTTTGGTTTGATATTCTTTCGAAAGCCCAAAGCGCTATTTCACGCGAAATGCGGGCTCGCTCGATTGGCTTTTTCGAAATCACCAAAGCACCGCGCGGAATATAAGCAAAATTTACGAAGTGGAAAACGGCAGTTTCGAACCAGAAATTTGAGCCGCTGCAACAATATCTGAGTGGTCTTTTTTTGCGGTCAATATATTTTTTTCTTCACCATTTTTTTCAAAAAAACTCGCTCAACTTTGCCAACTTTGCTGATTGCGATTTTAACTCACCCCAACCCCAAAGTTGCAAAGGGATGACCACCGTGCTCGTTAATAAAATCATTCCCATTCTTTTTCTATCAGTAATTTTCGATAATCTTTAGCATATTTATATTATACACCGAATGTGGTATAATTGTAAATGTAAAAATTTCGCACAGTTTAAACTTTCGTGTGAAATGTTGTTGAATAAATGCGATTTAAAGGGAAACTATGAAAATTACTAAAGACTTACGAACCGAATAATTACGAACCTGAAATTTATAATCTTTATGGGAGCTATCTGGTGCTTTCGAAAGTAGTGGAGTTGGCCCAAAATATTCAATCGTAATGCCGCCACCAAATGCAAATGGAAATCTTCATATCGGCCACGGGCTAATGGCTGCGGTTGAAGATATTTTAGTGCGCTATCACAAAATGAAAGGTTATGATGCAATTTATTTGCCAGGCGCAGATCATGCAGGTTTCGAAACTTGGGTTGTTTATGAACGCCTTTTTGAACGCTGAAGGAAGAGTCGTTTAGATTATTCTCGTGATGAACTTTATAAAAATGTTTGGGATTTCGTAGCAAGTCAACGCGGAAATATGGAACTTCAATTGCGTGCTTTGGGGAGCTGGTGTTGACTGGAAAAAAATCTCACTTTCACATTAGATGAAAAAGTAGTTAAATCGCGTTTATAAAACTTTCGAAAAAAATGTGGAACGATGGCTTAATTTACAGAGGTGAGCGCATTGTTAATTATTCAACAAAAATATCAAACTCTTATGCCGATATTGAGGTAGATTACAAAGAAGAGAAGGGGAAGCTCTGGACGATTGCGTATCCAGTTCTTGATGAATTTGGTGGAGCAAGCGAATATATGCTTGTTTCAACAACTCGCCCTGAAACAATGCTCGGCGACACAGCTCTTGCGGTTAATCCAGAAGATGAAAGATATGAAAATCTGATTGGCAGAAAAAGTCCGCATACCCTTTAATAAATCGTGAAATCAAAATTATCGCTGATGAATATGCCGACCCACAATTTGGAACTGGCGTTGTTAAAATTACACCATTCCACGATCCAAATGATTTTGAAGTTGGTAATCGCCACAACTTGCCAAAAATCCAAGTAATTGGATTTGACGGAAAAATGACCAAAAATGCAGGTAAATATGCTGGCTTAGAAGTATTAGAGGCGCGTAAGAAGATTCTTGAGGATCTTCGAAAAATCAATGCATTGTTTAAAGAAGAAGATATTACTCATGTTGTTGGATATGATTATAAATCTGGAGAACCAATTCAACGCTTATAAAAAGAGCAGTGGTTTATTTCAACAAAAGCCTTTAGCTAAAAAAGCCCTTGAAGCTCTTGAGAATAATGAAATTAAATTTACGCCAGAAAATAAGAAAAAAATGTTTTAGCGGAATACTTGAAAAAAATATTCGCGACTGGAACATTTCACGTCAAATCCCTTTGGGGAATTCCAATTCCGGCTTTTTCAAAATATTGAAGATCCAACTGATTGGATTTTTTTGATGAGCGCGTACATGAATCACAAATTGAAGTTAACGGCAAGACATACAAACGCGATGAAGATACGCTTGATACTTGGTTCTCGAGCGGTCAATGGCCGTTCATTACAACCGATTTTTTTGGAAGGCGGTGAGCTTTCAAAATTCTATCCAAATAGTGTAATGGAAACTGGTCACGATTTGATTTTTTTCCTTGGATTTCTCGAATGATTATGTTAGGGAATTTACTGCACAGGGCAAATTCCATTCCACGAGGTTTATTTGCACGGAATGGTTCTTGATGAGCATGGCCAAAAAAATGAGTAAATCAAAGGGAAATGTGATTAACCCAATGGATGTAATTGCCGAGTATGGTTCTGACGCTTTCCGCCTTGGAATTATTGCAGCGCGTTCAGCAGGGCAGAATCAGGCATTTTCGAAGAATAAAGTTATCGCTGGCCGGAATTTCTGTAATAAATTATGGAATATTTCACGATTTATTTCTGAAAAAGTTGGCGAAATTAAGAGCACAAAACAGCCTGAAGCTTTCACACCGGCGGACCACTGGATTGTGCGAGAACTTGATAAAGCAATTGCTGAAATTGAAAGCCATATGCAAAATTACCGTTTTGCCGAGGCCTCAGAAACAGTTTATCACACAATTTGGAGCACCGTTGCCGATTGGTATATTGAAGCTTCAAAAACACAAGACAATCCTGAACTTCTTGCCTGGGTTCTTGAAACTTGTCTTAAAATCACGCATCCTTTTGCACCATTTGTGACTGAAACCATCTGGCAAACTCTGCCTTGGACTGAGGGAATTTTAGCGAACGAAAAAAACTAGCCGAATCTTTGAAATTTAACGAATTCGAAGCACTTCAATTTGAACGAATTCAAGATTTAGTTGGTGAAATTCGCCTGATTACGGCTGAACTACCTGGCAAAAAAACGCTATAATTTGGTTTTCGAAAAAGATGAACTAATTGCAAAAAAATATTGAAAACTATTCGCCACCTTTCGCGCGTGCCAGAAATTGTTCAAACAGATGCACCGCACGGATTTAGCCTTGCTGCTAGCGGTTTAGGCGCTTATCTCGATGTGCCAACTAATATTTTTGGCTGAATATAAAACCGAGCTCGCTGAACGAATCGATAAAAATTTCGAACGAAATTAATTTGCTTGAAAAACGCCTTTCGAACGAAAAATTATGTTTCAAAAAGCGCCAGCACATTTGGTTGAAGAAACTCGTGAAGAATTTTTCAAACAAAAAAAGCCGAGCTTGAAAAAAAGTTAAAAAGCTTTCGAAATTTTATAAAAGTATTTCCGCCAGAGAATGGTGGTTACAGATTTAGTATTTTTTTAATATAAAGAGTAGAAGCTTTTGGCAATCAAACAATTAGTAATAATAAATTTTTATTATTTTTTTAGTATAGTCTAAGAAAGGTTTCTATGTCTAAAAAAATATCCAACAAAAATTAACTGGCAGGTAATTTTTTTAATATTATTATCGTTATTAACTTTATAATTAGTATACTCTCTATTTTTCTTTATTTTTTTAAAATAAATGATGGCGTTAATTTTGCAACATGGAAAGATACGCATAACGCAACTATAACTCAATCTCAAATAGAATGCCTCAAAAAAACCTTCAGCCGAATGCGAAAAAGAGATTGAACACAAAAAGAAGATATGGAAAGATTTATTGAAAATTATTTCAAAAATAAATAAATTATAATTTCGCAGAGCGCTTGACTTCTTTAAAAAAATTTGTTAAAATATTCAGGATGATTACTAAAGAGAATAAAGAGAAGGCAATCGCTTTGACTCAGGTTTCAAAGAATGACGTTGGTTCGCCACAGGCACAAGTGTCAATCTTGACGGCTCGTATCAAAAGAAGTGACGGAACACCTTAAATCAAACAAGCACGACTTCATGGCTCGACGCGGTTTGATGCAAATGGTTGGTCGCCGTAAAAAAACTTCTAAAAATATCTTGAACGAAAAGATTTTTGAAGCCTACAAAAGCTGTTGTTTCTAAACTAGGTTTGCGAAAATAATTTCAAAACCGTAAAATCGCCACGCTTAATTGCTTGGCGGTTTTATTTTTGCTAAATTCGCTCAAAAAAATGTTATAATGAAAAAGTAAAATTAACGCTGAATGTGTGGTAGAAATTATTTTCGAAAAGCCTTTTTCGAAGAAGATTCCTGCAACTCATTTGGCAGAAGGAGAAAAATATGATTATAAATCCAACAGGGAAAAGTGTGATTTCGGTCAGCACTGATTTTTTGGGGCGAAAATTAACGTTAGAAGTTGGTAAAGTTGGTTTTCGTTCAACTGCAAGCGTGATCGCAAAATATGGCGAAACTGTAGTTTTAGGAACAGTTCAGCTGGGCTCAAAACCAGTAGCTTTAGATTATTTTTCCACTATCAATTGATTACGAAGAAAAAAATGGTATGCTAGCGGACGAATTTCTGGCTCACGATTCATTAAGCGAGAAGGGCGACCTTCAGACGATGCAATTTTAATTGGGCGATTGATTGACCGACCAATTCGACCACTCTTTCCAAAAAGGTTATCGCGAAGAAGTTCAAGTTGTCGCAACCGTACTTTCGGCTGATCCAGAATTTCGTCCAGATATGATTGCAATGATTGCAGCCTCGAGCGCACTTCATCTAGCTGGCGTGCCGTTTGATGGCCCAGTTGCTGGGCTTCGAATAGGTAAAGTGAATGGCGAATTTAAAGCCTTTCTAAATCCTGAGGAACGCGAAAATTCCTCGCTTGATTTAGTTGTAGCTGGAATTGAAAGCGGAATCACGATGGTAGAAGCGGGCGCGAATGAAGTTCCTGAAGAAGAAATTATCGCAGGTCTCGCTTTGGGCTTTTTGAGAATTTTTCAGCCAGCAATTAAACTCCAAAAATGAACTTCGCGCAAAAATATATCGAGGCGGGGTTATTTTTGAAGAGAAAAATTTGAGCTTATTTTGCCAGATGAAGAAATTTCGAAAAGAAGTTGAGACTTGGATAGAAGGAAAATTCGGCTCCGAGATTCGTGAAGCTTACCCAAAATATAACCAAAATATTGCCGAAATTCGTGAGAAATTTCACTCAGAAATGCTCAAAAAAATTTGGCGAAGAAGTTTATGAAGAAATTCGAAAAAGATTATGATGAAGCTTTCACTTTGGCGGTTCATAAAGCTGTTCGAAAGGGAATTGTGGAGGATGGCGAGCGACCAGATGGGCGAGCTCTAGATGAAATCCGCCCGCTTTCAAGCGAAATCGACTTTTACCACGCGCGCACGGTTCGAGTTTATTTACTCGTGGCGTAACTCAAGCAATGAATATCGTAACGCTTGCACCACTTTCGTACTCCCAACTAGTTGATACAATGGAATTTAATGAAATTGAACGCCGTTATATGCATCATTACAACGCGCCTGGATACACTGTCGGTGAGCCACGCCGACTTGGTTCGCCTGGTCGTCGCGAAATTGGTCACGGATATCTTGCTCAGCGCGCGCTTGAAGCTGTTTTTACCAAGTGAAGAAGATTTTCCATATGCAATTCGTAGCGTAACCGAAATTATAAGCCAGAAATGGTTCAACTTCAATGGCAGCAACTTGTTCAAGCTGTATGGCCTTAATGAGTGCTGGTGTGCCTTTGAAAAATCCCGTTTCAGGAATCGCAATGGGATTAATGATGGATGGCGAAACACCTTACATTCTAAGCGATATTGCCGATGCCGAAGACTTTGCTGGCGATATGGACTTCAAATGTACGGGTTCGAAAAACGGAATTACAGCACTCCAAATGGATATGAAAGTTCATGGTTTGCCAGTTTCAGTTCTCGAAAAAGCAATTCTAACTTCACGAAAAGGTCGCGAGCATATTTTGCGCCATATGCTGAGTGTCATTTCTGAACCAAAAGCCGAGCTTTCGCCATATGCACCTAGAATTGAAAAAAATCAAAAATCAACCCTGATAAAAATCGGTGCAATTATTGGCAAAAGGGTGGTGAAACAATCAATAAAAATTACTTCTGAAACTGGAGCCGAAGTTGATATCAAAGGAAGACGGATTGATCACAATCGCCAGCCCTAATGCCGAGCAAATCGAAAAAAAGCACTAAACTGGATTAAATCTTTGGTTGAAGAGCCAGAAGTTGGCAAAAATCTACCGCGGAAAAGTGGTTTCAATTAAAGATTTTGGCGCTTTTCGTAAATATCCTACCAGGAATCGACGGAATGTTACACATTTCACAAATGTCCGAAAAACGAACCGAAAAAGTTACAGATGTTTTGAGGCAAGACCAAGAAATTTGGGTAAAACTAGATAAAATCGACGAAAAGGGAAGATTAAATCTCACAATGAAAGGCGTGAAGCAATAATTTTTTAAAAGGTAGCGTGAAAAAAATCGCTACTTTTTATTTTTTTCGAAAAAAATCACTTGAAATCGTGATATTATTGAAGAATGAGAGAGATATTAGCATATCAAATATAATAGGTTCAATTATTGGCGTAATTATTTTTATTTTTACTAAGTTTATTAAGTATGAACCGTTTTGAAGATACATTTTTTACACTGTTCCAAACTTTAAAAAAATACTGTAGAAGGGAAAGAGTTATCCTGTAAAATATCAAGCGAAACAAATGCATCTTTTACTTATAATAGTGACAAAAGTTTTTAGTATTAATATGCCATACGAAGGTAAGAATATAGCTATTAATGGTACTTATACTATAAGTGAACAAAAAGGTGAGACAAATATCAATAGTCAGATTAAAACTGTATTTGTAAATGGTGTAAAGGCACCCTTAATTCATTAGATGTTATGGCCGATCCAAATTATAGACAGAAAAATAAAACATAAAATATAAAGATAAAAAAAGTAGTAGTATTAAATGTAACGAACGAAGGGTCTAAAAGATAGTATAAATTTCACTTGTACTCCTTTAGAAAAAAATAAAAATCTCATCTTGCGATGAGCTTTTTATTTGGCGGAGGATGGAGATTCGAACTCCCGCTCCAGGTCTCCCCAGACTAACGATTTAGCAAACCGTCCCCTTCAGCCACTTGGGTAATCCTCCAATATTTCTATTTTATCAAATTTTTGTCAAAAACACAAGAGCATTGACAAAAATCACTTTTTTTGCTATAATATAGCCATTATGAAGAATTTTTAAACAAGTTTCGAAAATCTCAATCAGCGGTTTTGTAGCTTCTACATTTCCTGCAACCTTCTTGGCATTAAATACTTTTTGCAACCGGTGGAATATTTAGCGGTGGCGTTCAAGGTGGAGCCGATAAAGGTCGTGGTGAAGGTGTTCCAACTCAACTTTTTGGTGAAGGCAACACTGGAATTTTTACCCAGATGGTGAATATGATGCTTTTTGCAGTTGGAATTTTAAGCGTTATAATGTTAATTTATGGTGGTTTACGCTATATACTATCAAACGGCGATTCGAAAAAAAGGTTGACGCTGCAAAAAAATACAATTCTTTATGCGATCGTTGGTTTAATTATTGCAATGCTTTCTTATGCAATTATCAACTTCATTATTAGCTTATTCTTAGGAGGAGCCGGAACTGGTTTTTGGCGGTAGCTCAAACGGAGCAAATGGTATTCCTCCAACAAATGTTTAATTTTTCTAAACTAAAAAGTCGCCCTCTAAGCGACTTTTTTTATTTTATCTATTTCTTATAAATATTGGCGTAAACTAATAATTGGATCTTTTTCGAGCTGCACGGAAAGCAGGGTAAAGGCCAAAGATTACACCAACCAATATCGAAATTCCGCAAACCAAAACAGCAATTTGCCAAGAAATAACCGGACTAAACGGTAGAAATACACTCACTCCAAAAGAAAATGCATAACCAATGAGATAACCAAAAAAATCCGCCACTTAATGAAATTATCATTGATTCTGTTAAAAATTGAAACAAAATGTGCCGATTATTTGCACCAAGCGCTTTTCGAATACCAATTTCTCTCGTTCGCTCACTTACATTCACGAGCATAATATTCATAATGCCAATTCCACCAACAACTAGTGAGATACTCGCCACAATTGCCAAAAATAAATGTTGAAAGCTCAATAAATTTGTCTGATGGATGCGAAATATTTTTTTACCAGTCAAAACTTCGAAATCTTTTTCGCCATTGTGATTTTTTTAACATTCCTTTTTTTCAATTTCTTGCTGAACTTGATTTAAATTATTAATACTTTTCACACGAATATTCACTTGCTGAATCTGGAGATTTTTCACCGATAATTCGTTTTGCAGTCACATATGGAATAATCGCTGTATTGTTAAAATCAACATTACTAAAGTTAATTGATGAACTTTGATGAGCTAAAACACCAATCACAATAAATTTTTCACCCTTTCATTGTGATTTCTTTTTCCTAAAGCCTGAGTTGTACCAAACAAATCAATCGCCATTTGATTACCAATCACAACAGTGTTTGCATTGGCACTTTCTGCAATAAATTGACCTTCACGAACTTTCAAACCTACAGTTTGGTCAAGGTTTGGGCTGGTTGCTAGCAAATTTGCATATTTTTCATCTCCATCGCCCTTAACTTTTGCTGAAAAAAATTCGCAAGCGGCGCCACAGCTAAAACATCTTTTTACTTTTGAAATCAATCCTAAATCTTCGTTTTTTTGATTGAACTCTGTGTAAAATTTCGAGAAGTTGCCAAATTTGTAATAACATTTTTTTATTATTTGTAGTCAATTCTTTTGGTCGAACCACAGCCAAAGATTCACCCTCGGCTATAATTTGATTCGAAATCATTGAGCTAACCCCGCCCGAAAGTGAAAAAATTATCACAACACTAGAAATTCCAATCATTACACCTAGCATTGTAAGAAAAAGTTCGCAAACGGTTGGCGTGCAACGATTCAAATGCATTTTTCAATATTAGTTTTTAAAACTCGCAAGCTCATTTAAACTCCCAATTCTTCTTTAATTTCATCAATTTTTTTCTTCAACTTTTTCAATTTTTATCGAGCGTATTTAGCTTTTTCATCTTTTTTTCGAAGATTTTTTTGCAGGTTTTTTTCTTAACATCAGTATCAATTTTGCCATCGAACATTGTAATAATTCGTGTTGCATAAGCCATTAAATCTGGATTATGCGTTACCATAATAATTGTGTTGCCTTTTTTTCATGAACTTCAGCAAGCTCTTCCATAATAATATGCGAACTTTTTCGAATCAAGATTTCCTGTTGGCTCATCAGCAAGGATAATTGAAGGCTTATTCACAAGCGCCCGCGCAATTGCTACGCGCTGAGTTTGCCCACCAGAAAGTTGCCACGGCATATAGAACTCGCGCTCACCAAGATGAAATTGTTTTAAAACTTCTGAAGCTTTTTTTCGAGCCGTTTAACTTTTCCAATTCCTTTATAAACCAGTGGTAAAGCTACATTTTTCAATTACAGTTAGGCGGGGAATTAAATTAAAATTTTGAAAAAAATAAAACCGATTTTTTTCACTTCGAATTTTAGCTTGGTTGCGGCGCGACATTCGTGCAACGTTCTGCCCATCAAGAACATAATCTCCCTCAGTTGCACGATCAAGAAGACCAATTGTGTTTAAGAGTGTGGTCTTCCCACAACCAGAAGGCCCCATAATTATAATGAATTCGCCCTGTTTAATACTTAAATTTACACCATTTAAAAGCATAATTCTCAGCATCACCAACACCAAAACGCTTTTTCAAATTTCGAAGTCTAACAATCTCTTTTTCATTTTTCGCCATAGTAATTCTATTATATTTTTTTCACTATTTTTCGCAAATATTTTCAGGAGAGTTTTTTTCGAATTTTCAAGGAGTTTCCACAGCTTTTTTTCCACAAAAAAATAATTTATTCGTGGTGATATTTTTCCGCCAGAAGAAATTTCTTGCGCACGATAAATTTGTTCAACCAAAATTAAGCGCACAATTTGATGCGGAAAAAAACTAATTTCGAAAGGCTCCAAACAAAATTTGCACGCTTTCTAAGTTCTTCAGACACACCAAAAGCTCCACCAATAATAATCACAAAATTCTGCGAATTCACAAATCCGTTCGAAAGCATTTTTGGCGAGCTCTGGGCTAGAAATATTTTTACCACGCTCATCCAGTAAAATTACAAAAATCGCTCGGTTTAATTTTTTGCTAAAATTCGCTGGGTTTCTTCTTCGCGCGCTTTTTCTTCGGCAAAATTCGAATGCGCCAAAAATTTCCCACTTCAAATCAAACGGCTTTTTTTCAAACGCTTTTCAAAAAGCTCAATTCCATTCAAAAACCCACTTTTTCATGCTTTTTACCAATCGCGATAATTTTCATATTCTTATTTTAACATTTTTTTGAGTTTTTTCCGAATTTGACTTTTTATATTAATTATGCTATAATTAAGAAGTTGTGAATACTAAAATCACAACTGAACATTACCAGAATTGAGCTAAAAAAATATTGTTCATTTTATTATCTTTTTACTGCTTAGCAATAAGTTTTTTAAAGATTATTTAAAGATTTCTTGCTAAGTGGTAAACTTGGCAAAAAAAATAGAAGGGCCTCGAAAGAGGAGATAAAGAAAAATGACAATTATCAATTTGACACCGCATCCAATCAACATCATAGATGAAGAAGGCAATATAATTAAAGTCTTCGAATCTGCGGGCGTAGCAAGAGCTACGCAAGAGGATGCTGAAAATCGGAACGCTTGAAGGTATTCCAATTATCGAAACAGAATTTGGTGAACCAATCGGTTTGCCAGAATATAGCCAGGAACTTACTATATCGTAAGTGCCATAACCGCAAAGGCCGCAAGTCTAAGCGGCCGAAGCACAAGAGATTTGCTTCTTACTGGCAAAACAGTAAGAAATAGCGACGGCCAAATTATTGGCTGTCAAGCATTGGCTAGGTATAGGTAGCTCAATTCTTAAATAAGCCTTGTTTTTTGCAGGGCTTTTTTTCTTTTTTGATGCTATAACTATTGACTTTTTTCAATTTTAGTGATATAATTAAGTTGCTTGCGTGGAGCGAGAGAACATTTCGAAAGTAGGAATCTGGCTATCTTTGCCGAATTTTCAGTTTCGAAAATTGAGTTTAAAAATTAAACTTAGCTTTCGAAGCTGAAAGTTTCGAAAAAATCTATAGTCAGGCGGACTTTAAACGCGGAGAACCAGTATGGTTAAAGTTTTTAAAAAGTTTGAGGCACAAGAAGACGGATCAGTTTTACTCATGGTTAGTTCATGCAACCATAAAGAGCCAAAATCTGTCGAAGGACTCGACTTTAAGAATGCATCAGAGGATGACCGCAAAGCATTCATTGATCGCGAGGAACGCCACATTGATAATTACCTAACTAAGGGTAAAACGGGCCCTTACTCAATTAACTGCGCTTCCAAGCACGACAAATATTTCGAAGCTCATGTTAGAGACACAATTGATTTCTGTGAAAGACACAATATCATCATTCTCTAAAAGCAGATTCACTTTCAAAACCCCACAAAGTTGTGGGGCTTTTTTATTTTTCGAAAGCAATTTTTTTGGCAATTTTTGCAAGTTCTTTGGGTGATGTTTCAGCAGGGTAGCCGTGGTGGAGCTGCAAAACGTTTTTATCATAAAGTGGCACAAGGTGAATATGCGCATGTGGCACGCCGAAACCTTCAACGATAACACCCACACGGATCGGCTTCATTTCAGCTTGAATTTTCTTGGCAATTTTTTTAGCAATTTGCCACAGATAATCATAATCATCTTTCTCTAAATCCCAAAGCAAATCAACTTGTTTTTGGAATAACCAAAAACATGGCCGTTCGAAAGTGGCTCAATGTCAAGCATTGCAAAAAAACTTTTTTCGTCTTCATAAACCTTGTGGCAGGGGATTTTACCTTCAATAATTCGTGTAAAAATTGATTTTTTTCTTGCATTAAATTTCGCTCCAATCTGTTCCTTTTTTTATAAAATCGCAAAGTTTCTTCGTTTGAATTTTTGCCAAAAATCCAAAAGCTGGTTGAAGAATTTCCCACGCACGCAAAAATTTCATCGCTCTCAGCAAAAAAACGCTTTTTTTCATTTTGAATTGCTTCAGCCAAAACTTTTTCATAAGCTTCGGCAGGCTGAGAATTTTTCATCATAAGAAAAACTCAAATTTCGAATTTCTGTGCGACGATTTAAGCCTGGAATTTTTCGTTGCAAGTTCAATTTTTACACTCGCCGAATCATCAAGCGAAATTTGAATTAAATTGGCTTGATTTTTCTTCGGTTTTGCGCAAATGAATACGAATTTCGCTGCGTTTTTCACTCAAGTTTTTTACCAGAAATTAGTTCGAAAGGCACATTTTTTCCAATTTTCATCTTTTCGAAAATAGTCGAATTTTAGCAAAAAGTTTCAACACAAGATTTTTGGATTTTCAACTTCTTCACGATAGGTTTGATATTGACCACGAATTGCATTTTCTTTTAGGATTTTTGTAATTTTTTTCAATCTGTTCTAATGCTTTAAAGCGAGCTTCAGGCAAATCGTTCCAGCTCTTTGGAAAATCCGCCAAAAATAATGCCAAAATCTGAATTAAATGACTTTGAATAAAATCACGCAAAGCGCCACTTTGTTCATAAAAAGTGCCACGACCTTCGATTCCAATCTGTTCACTAGCAACAATTTGCACTTTCGAAATGGATTTTCCGTTCCAAATTTGCGAAAATAATGCGTTTTTATGCCGCAAAATAAGCAAATTCTGCGCCATTTCTTTTGCTAAATAATGGTCGATTCGAAAAAAATCTGCTTTTCGCTAAAAAAATTCTGCCGTTCGAGAAATAAATTCTTGCGCCGATTTTAGATCAATTCCGAAAGGTTTTTCGAAAAGAATTTTAACATTTTCACCATTTAAGCCAGCTTTTCCAGCTAATGTTGAAATCTGTGCAGCACTTGTTGGTGGAACTGAAAGATACAGCAAAAATTTGTGATTCTTCATTTTCGTCTTGAAGGTATTTTTTTAAGATTTTTTTGTATTCTGTTTCCTCTGCTAAATTCATTTCGAAAAAAACTTAAAATTTGCGAAAGTTTAGAATTTTCTGCGCGCAGCCCGAGCGAACTTTTCAAGAATTTCGAAAGGCTGAATTTGCCTCCGAGAAACGCCAATAACTTCAAGCTCATCTGGTGAAATCTCATTTTTTTCAAGCAGAGAATCGAGCGCAGGCAAAAGTTTGCGGCGCCCTAAATCACCAGTTAAGCCAAAGATTACAAGTTTCGTTTTCATATTTACCTCTTTTCTATTTATATTTTTAGCATATTCAGCTTAGAAAAATCTTAAAAATTTTTGAAAAAAATAAAAGCCACCATAATTTGGTAGCTTAGAAATAACTTAAAATTAAAAATCTTTCAGAAAGGATATGTCGCTTAATATCAACCATTCGGTTATATTCTTTCGTACACTGGTCTGAGGGCGTTCTGTGACATTCGTAATTTATTTGGTCAGTATTAAGGTCTTGCACCAAAATAATGCGATAGGGCATCTTTTTGAATGTAAAATTGAACTCCTAAAAAGATTGCAAAAATACTTACGACAAAATTAAAAAAATAACTAATAAAATGATGATAATATCTTTTTAGATTTTTGTGGTTTTTGTGAATTTTTTTCATATATTAATACCTCTTTTTAGATTAAAATTCAATTAAATTTTTATCATAAACATTTTTAAAAAAACAATGTAATCCTAAAAATAATTTAATTCCGTTCAACATTCTTCCGGCAGAAAATATACCAGAAATCAAGTACATTATAAAAACGCAAATTTGAATTATTAATAGAATTTCTGCCCAGATTTTTAACTTTTGATTTTCGCCCAGTTTCAATTTCGAATTTATTTGCAGTTTTAAGTGAATAGCTAATAGCTACAACTGAAAGCAAGCTAAAAACCATAGTTAAGGATTGGAACTGGCGAAGAAGTTGGAGATAGGCTTAAAATTCCCAATATTGCGGCAATTTGAATTGGCATAAAAATTTTTCGCTTTTTGCCTTTTTCGAATAACTTTATATTCTTCAAGAATAAATTCATTGTTTTGGGCTTCTCGCGATTTTTCTTGGTTTTTCTTTTGGTTTTTCTTGCGGTGTTGGGTAAAATATCTTCTGGCTTATATTTTTTTAACTTCCATATTTCAAATTATATCATGATTCAATTGAAAATTTCGAAAAATAAAGTAAAAATATTTTTTTATGGAGAGATGGCCGAGTGGTTTAAGGCGCACGCCTGGAACGCGTGTTGAGTGCAAGCTCTCGCAGGTTCGAATCCTGTTCTCTCCGCCAAAAAATCTATTTTCTGAAAAAATCCTTGACTTTTCGAAAAATATCAGTTAAAATAGTAAAGTAATTTTGCACGAGTGGTGGAATTGGTAGACACGCTAGTCTTAGGAACTAGTGCCAATTGGCGTGAAGGTTCAAGTCCTTTCTCGTGTACCAGAAATTATTTTTTAAAAGCAGACTTCGAGAGAAGCTGTTTTTATTTTGTAATTTGCTATGATATTGAAAAAGTGATATAAGGTTCACCCTTCCGGAGCAGTCTAATCTGTTAAATTATGGAACGAGCTTTTTAAGATTACTCCTTTAAGATTTCACCGATAAAGTGATAATATAGTTCGATTTGTCGAACAGTATTGGCTTAGCTCGCATATTTGGAATGTCAACTGCACGGTTTCAGATTTTTAATGAACAGTTCCTTAGTAGCTGGTCTTAGTCCGCCTTATGTGGGGTTTTCTTGTCTCAAAAAATTCCCTGAACTATGCTATAATATAGTTAAACATAAATCTGAAGAGAGTTCTATTCATTAGTTATATCCATAGATAATGAATTCTATTAGCTCCTTCGGTAAAAAGTTGAGAGGAATATAGATGGAGAATTGGTTGTATTGTATCGGGTATAAGTGCAGATACGGAGAATGTTATGACCTACATTTTTAATAAATTAACGCCAAAAAATGATATAGAAATTGATGAATCACAGATAAAGGCGATGCGTTTTGTTTTATCTGAAAAAGATATAACGAATGTTGCTATATCGGGAAATTATGGCGCAGGGAAAAAGTAGTTTTATTGAAACATATAAGACGAAGGATGAGACTTTTAATCCTATTCATCTCTCGCTTTCTCATTTTACTCGAGAGAATAAAGATGAAAGTGAGAACGAGAGTGATGATAAGTTTAATACGATAACTACCAATGAACAGGTTAATATCCTAGAGGGAAAAGTCATAAATCAATTACTTCATAGAATTGACCCAAATGATATTCCAATGACTATTTTTTAAATCAAAAACAAAATCCAAGCAATACCAATATTGGATATTGGACTGCGTTGTTAGCTGGCCTTCTTTTTCATGATACTATTCTTAGTTAATTATAATATTATCGCTTCAACTTTAGTTACTACTATCCCTCCATTGCCTAGAATTGGAGCAATTAGCCGATTAGTGGCTTATGCTGTGACTGTAATTGGAGCAATTAGCCGATTAGTGGCTTATGCTGTGACTGTATTTATCTTATATAAAATCATATATCAATTAGTTAAGCTTCAGTTTCATCAAAACTACTTCGAAATATATCTTTCAAAGGTGCGGGAATTTCGGGTCAAATAGAAGTTTTTCCAAAATTCGAATATCTCATATTTTGACAAGTATTTAGATGATGTATTATATTTGTTTGAAAATTGTAAAACTAATGTTATTATTTTTGAGGATATTGATAGGTTTGAAACCAATCTAATCTTTGAGAAGCTACGAGAAATCAATACGCTTGTAAATGGTAAAAAGAAAAATGGCGAAAAAAACTATTATTTATTTACTTAATCAAAGATGATATGTTTATCTCTCGAGAACGTACGAAGTTTTTGATTTTATTATTCCTATAATACCTGTAATTACTTCATCTAATGCTGGAGAGCGTTTTACGGATATTTTTGAAAGATATGCATCTCGAAAACACCTTAGATAAAAATTTCTTCAAAAATCTCTATTTACGTGGATGAAATGCGTCTTGTTTATAATATTTGTAATGAATTTGCCTTTTTATCGTTCAGCATTATCAGACACGGAGAAGGCTGATAAACTTCAGCTCGTTGATGAAAAATTATTTGCAATGATTGTCTATAAGAATATATTTCAAAAAGACTTTTCATATTTACAAATGAATTCGGGTTTAGTGTACAAACTCCTACAAGAGGAGATTAGTCTAAAAACACAAAAAGAAAAAAATTAAATAAAGAAATATCAACGCTTAAAAGTAGAATTATGGAGGCTGAACAAGAATTTTCAAGAAATAAATTAGAGCTTTTATTCTATATTTTTTAAAAGTGCCAGAAGGTAGAGAGGCGATTAAGGTTGATGGAAAGCTCGAGAGTGAGTTCCCAAATAGAATTGAGTTTATTAGGGAATTACTCAAGGAAGGCGTTGAAATTAAGTCCACATCATCTGGTTACAGCTATAACTATGATCAAGTAGAGAACTTTGATAATATTTTTCCGAACGATGAAGAGTTTCAAAAATCGACTAAAAAAACTAAAAGACAGGGAAAATATCAATTCACTAAATGACGAACTCATTTCATTTCGTAAAGAATTATCTGAGGTTTCTTCAGAAAAAATTGCACATCTCTTAGAGCGTTCAGTTTTGACGATATATGCTCTCAAGCAGAATTTGGATATCTAAAATCTGATGAAAAGCTTTCTATGATTTTTTTCTTGATTCAGAACGGTTATATAGATAAAGGGATATTCGGATTATATTACTTATTTTTATCCGAATACACTAAAAAAAGGAAGATAAAAGAATTTCTTATTGCAGTTCAGGGAGATAATATTTTAGAAGAAGATTATTCGCTAACTGAAATTTCTGAGGTTTACGACCGATTGGATGATTCAGATTTTAATCACGCTTCAATCCTGAACTATGATTTATTGAAATATACTTTTGACTGAAGGTAAAATTCAAGAACGTATTAATTCGTATATAGTAGAGGAACGTTATGAATTTTTAAATAGATACTTACAAAAATGAAACAATTGAAATAGATTATCGAATTTCTTTAATTGTAGAACTTTTGAAGTCTGATAAGAAAACACTGAGAATTTTACTGTTATCAGATAATATTTTTGAATAGGGATAAAGTCTATATTACTAACTTGTTGTTATCGCTGACCAACTTGAGTCTCTATACTCTTGACTCTAAACTAGTAGATGTTTTTAGTAATTTTTTTATTGAGGAGGGATTGGAAATCAATTCAGGAAAGTTTTGATAATTTTAGCGACCCATTAAAGGTAGATAACTCGCAAATTCAAGCTAATTTGTCAAAAGTTGAATGTTAAAATTACTGATTTTTGACTTCGATGGGTCTCATGGATCAATGAGCCAATATGTGTATGATCACAATCTGTATGCAATAAATATGGCAAATATTACTAATCTTATAAGTTATCTAGATTCTTCAATTACTGAGGAACAGGTTAAAAATCAACCAATTAGTATAACTAAGTTATTTAAAGAACTGAGCGAGTATATCCAAGAAAATATTGAAGATTATGTTAAACAAATTATTCGGTTTTCTGGCAATTCGATTAATGATAAGTTACCTGATGTCTATGAGATATTAAACAATAAAGAGGTAGTTGAAGAGACCCGAATTGACTATATGAAATGTCTTTCAGATGAAATACTTAACGTAACACTCCTTGAAACAATGCCGATGATTGACGCCGCGTTTAAGTTCAATAAAATTATCTGCAATACTCAAAATTTAATGGATTCATTCAATGAATACGAGGAATGGAACGAATTGCTTCTCGATTTTGTTAATTCGAAGTTGAACATACGTTTTGAAAAAACAATTTTTGATAAATACTCAGAAGAGCAACAAAGACTGTTCTTTAGGAAAACGGCTATGTGCAATAAGTTGAAGGATGAACATTATAGAAATATATTATCGGTAATCGGGCGGGAGCTACATCACTCCCCGATAAAGATATTGATGAAAGTAAGATTAATATTCTTATAAAAACTAGATCTGTATCTTCTGAATTTAGTGTTGATGTACTGAAAAGTTTGCGAGAAAGATACCCAAATCAAGTAAATATTTATATTTTTAGAGTATATAGATAGTTATATTCAGGAATTTACAGATATAAATGTTTATAATGAAGAAGAGGCTCTTCAGGTATTAGATGAGAATATTACTATCGAAGATGCGATTTCTATAGTGGATTGCTTTTAAAACTAATATCAGCATCCAAAAATAAAGCGTACAGTGCTAAACTACAAGGTCATATTTTTAAAAAAATCGTTTCGATGAGGATGATTTAGAATATATTGTGTCTAATTATTCTGACTTCAGTAAGGAGGTTCAGAAAATTATTGAAAATATTTCGCAAACCCATATTGATGATATTCTAAGTGGTGAAATTACGGTAGACACTTCGCTATTAAAAAAAGATAATTTCTATAGACGATATAGATATCGAGAGTCGTCAAATCTTATTAAGTAAACAGCTATCGAATTTTACTGCCTTAGAATTAAATGAACAACTTCAAAAAGTTCGGCTTTTTAGAAATATACAATAATTTGATGAGCGATATTAGTAAAAAGTAAAAACCCTAAATTAACAATAACTGAAGTAAATGAAGGGATTTTTAGAGTATCTAAAAAGCGAGGGCAAGATAAGTTCTTATCATGAGGAGGGCTCATTTTATAGGGTTTATAGCAAACGAAATGGTTGATCAACTAAGATGTAGGGATAAATTTCATGCTAAGTCTGGGAATGTATAAAAATTATGCTTATTCGCACCGTCATTCGCTTCAGGTGTTTTAAGAATGGGCAACTCTACCCGACAAATTGCTAAACACATTACAAATAGTCAGGCGACTTACTGCTTATTTCTATATCTTTTTGCTAGTCTTTAACTAATATTAAACTAACAATAACCAAGCCCTCGAAATCTATACTGCAAACACAGTAAAGAAAATTTCAAACTTACAAAATTAAGAACCCAAGATTCTTCATTAACCGTACCCCCAATTTTACCCCACCAACCATTTTTCTAAACTATTGAGATTAAAAATCTTCCAAAACACCTCATTTTCAGAAATACAGTCTGACTTTAGGCTGTATGTTTTTTATCGTTCTTTTGGCGATATTATATCTCTGAGTTTTGCGATTCAGATGCTGGCTCTACTGATAGAATGCAGATTTGGACTGCTGGGTGAGATGTGCTATAATTTAACTATGAGCATTAAGAACAATTTAGCAAAAACAGCTCGCAAAATTCTGCCAAAAACGGCAATTTCTGGGCTTGAAAAAACTTATCGAAAATCTCGTGCAAAAGTTATCGCCACGCGTTATGGCAACCCAGCGCGCGACTTGCGAGTGATTGCTGTAACAGGTACGAACGGTAAAAACCACCACTGTTAATTTTTCTTAATGAAATCTTAAAAAGAAGCTGGCTATAAAACTGCGATGTTTTCAACCGCAAATATTGAGATTGCGGGTATTCAAACAGTGAATGACACCAATTCTACAACTGCAACAGTTTCGAAATTGCAAAAATTTTTTTCTCTGATGCAAAAAGCTGGTGTTGAATTTGCGTTAATTGAGGCAACTTCGCACGCGCTTGATCAATACAAATTTGCTAGAGTTCCTATTGAGATGGCAATTATGACCAATCTTACGCAAGATCATCTTGATTATCATAAAACAATGGAAAACTACGCTAACGCTAAAGCAAAACTTTTCGAAATGCAACCACGATTTATTGTTTTAAATACTGATGATGCTTATTTCGAATTTTTCAATAAATTTGAGGCTGGCGAGCAAAAAATAACTTATGGCGAAAGTGATTCTGCAGAAGTCAAAATTGAAAATTTCAAACTTTACAAAAAGGGAAGCGAAGCTAATTTGCGAATTGATAATAATGTTACACTTGAAATCGCCACAAATCTACCAGGCGAATTTAATGTTTACAACATGACTGCGGCGGCGGCCGGCGCTTATCTTTTGGGAATCTCGCTAGAAGATATTCAAGAGGGAATCGCTAATCTTAAAGGAGTTTCAGGAAGGTTTGAATATGCTGTTTCGAATTTACCTTTTGACGTGGTTGTAGATTACGCCCACACGCCAGACGCACTTGAAAAAAACTTCTTAAAAGCTTCAAAAAAAATCACTAAAGAGCGCACGATTTTGGTTTTTGGTGCTTGCGGTGACCGTGATCGTGAAAAACGCCCAATTATGGGAAAAATCGCTCAAGATTTAGCCAACCGAATTATTATTACCGATGAAGAAAACTATACCGAAGACGCTAAGCAAATTCGTGAAGAAATTATTGCAGGAATTTCGAAAAAGGTGAAAAATTACCAGCAAATATTCAAGAAATTCCAGATCGCGAAGAAGCAATTCAAAAGCTTTTACAAATTGCAGGAAAGGGCGATATCGTGTTAATTACAGGTTTAGGGCATGAAGTTTACCGCGTAATTGACGGCAAAAACACCTTGGAATGACACAGAGATTGTGCAAAAAAATCATAAAAAGAAATCTTCAAAAATAGCAAAAAAATCGCTCATATCTGGGCGATTTTAGTTTTTAAAAAAATAAAAATCAATCTTTTGATTTTTTTATTAAAGGGTTTAGTTAAATTGTGAGTTTAATTGAGCGTCTGAAACCGTAATTTTTACGGATATACCAATTCGCAATTTCACCACTACGAAACGCAATTCGAGCTTCTTTAAGATTATAATCATTTAATTCAAAAAGAAACTCTTTCTACGAAAAACTCCAGTAGGCTCATTGACAATAATTTCAAGAATCAATTCCTCAAAATTAGAGCTATCACTAAGTAGATAAGATTTCTCTGGCTCTGTAACTCTTTCAGTGCAAAAGAGTGGCAGCAATCCAGAAAAAAACAAATCGTTTTTACCAAACCTTAAAAGGTACCTTCTTCATTATATTCACCCCTTTTTGAAAAAGTATTTTTTAATTTTAGCATAATATTGATTTTTGCAATTATTTAATAAAAATAGAATAAGCATAAATATATTCAAGGAAAGATTAAATGAAAGTAAAAAAATAATAGAATCTTATTACCCGCAATGACGGTAGCAGTTCTAGTACTCGGTGGAGGGTACTATGGAACATAAATTATCAACAAACAAAATATTTTTTTCGAAAGTATCAGCTTATACTTCAGCGGTGAACCCCGTTGATCAAGCAACGCTCCAGATAGTTATGAAATTAAATTTACAGATGCGAATTTTTAAGCGTGCATTAAATTCAGTTTTAATGAAAACTGAAACTTCTCGAAATCTCGATAGCCCAATTACAGTTGGTGAGGGCTAAAAATGACTACATTTTGGCCAGATATTCCTTATCGCAATTTTGAAAATCTTGAAGGAATTCAATATTTTACAAATCTTGAGACAATTCATATTGCCGGAATAAGTAGCTTAAAGGATATCTCTGCAGCTTCTACACTAACTAAAGTTAGAACAGCTTACTTAAGTTCATTAAACATTTCAGATATGTCGGCTGCAAAAAATTGGAAACAAGTTAGATTAATTTGGATTCATGATACTCATGTTACTGATTTTTCATTCCTTAGCGAGCTTCCATATGCTGGAGTTTGGGGAATTCGATCAAATATAGCAATTAAAGTCCAAAAAGGTCAGAGAAATTTTTAAGAACCCTTTTATCAATTTTGATGGCACAATTATGCCGATCGAAGAAAAATGAAAACTTCATTAATGTTGACATAAACGGAAATCCAAAAACAAGATGGTGGATATGTTAAAATTATTAAACCAATCTTAAAAGGTAATCACAGTTTTAATATTCAGAAAAAAATGACACTCTGCCAAATGGAAATAAGTTTAACTTGGATTATAGTATAAGCTTTGCTTCAGTTGAAGATATTGACGTAAATTCAGAAGAAAAAAACCAGATATATATTTCAACTTTAATGGCAAAAAGGATTTCATTAAAAGAAGATACTCCGTTAGTTTGGGAAAAAAACCAAGACAGGATAATTCTACAATTAATGATACTATAATAGAATCTTTCAAGAAGAGTTATAATCCGCAAGCTGGTGGAAATTTCTTTACAACAAGTAGTCCAACATCAGATATTACTTCTTTCACAACTGATGCCGAAGAAGTACTCAGCAATAAAGAAAATCAAATAAATGGTGACTATTTGGTTACAGTTAAGGCTACAAATAAATACGGAAATACCACGACCGCTCAATTTGAGGCTTTTAACTGCTTTCGCTTCTCGTGAGCCAGCTAAAAAGCTCTTGAAAATTTCGAAAAAAACAGCCAGATTATATTAAAAATGCAATCCCTGCTAATTTATTAACTGAGGTTAAGCGTACTGAAACGCAGCCTTTAGGAATAACCAACGATGACGTTAAAAACGCAGCAGATTCTTTAAACAATAAAATTGCCGAAATCGTAGCTCTAGAAAATGAGCGCAAAACTGATATTTCAAATGCAATTAACGAATTAAAGAAAGTGATTGAATATATAACCGATTTTTAAAAGATGTCATGAATGAAAATGATAAAATTCTTGACCCTGTAGCAAAACAAGCAAATCTTAAAGAGCTAGAGAAAATTGCTGAACGCTATAATAAAAATACCAAAAAGTTGGAGCAAACTTTAGACAAAATTGCTAATTTAAAAAAATCTTAATAATTTTTTTCTAAGGAAACTTTAGCACAGTTGCAAAGAAGTTGTAAATGTGGCGTCAAACTTAAATATTTCAAGCCAACTTAAAACTGCCGAGGCGATAAAAAAATTCAACCGAAAAACCTTGCCTCAGAGAGTGAAATCTTAGAAGCAATCAATGAACTTGAAAACGCTTTGAATAGTTTGCGAGCTGATAAAACAGCCTTAAATTCACAAATTAAAGATTTCGAAGATTCACAAAAATGGCTGAAAGATGAAGTTAAAACTGAAGAAGATAAAGCTAAAGAAGTTCAAAAAGCAGATAATCCAACTTTTGAAGAAATTAAAAAGCAGAAGAAGATTTGAAATCGGCTATTGAAAAAAAGCTAAAAAAAGCAGAAAGTGAGCGCCAAAAATCATCTGAAAAATAAGCTAAAAGAAGTTGAAGAAATCGTTGAAGATAATAAAACGAAGAAAAAAATAAGCTTCCAGCTGTTGATATCGAAAAATATTGATAATTTAATTTCGAAAGTTAAAGATGAGAAAAACGCCAAGAATTAAGCGAAAAAAATTGCAAGAAATTAAAAATTCTATCAAACAAAAAGAAGCTCAAATTGAAGCAAACAAACTTACAGAAGCTATCAAAAACGTGATGAGGAAATCGCTAAAAAGCAACATTTAAATTCTCCAGAAACTGGATATTTACGCGAAAAGCAAAACCAACAAGACAGCAATACTATATTAGTTTTTAATTGGTTTTGGTTACTGTAATTTTTCACACCAATAATTGCATTCTTCGCTAAAAATTGAAGAGAAATTCGAAAAATCTAATTTCGAAAAAAAGTAAAATAGGCTCTGAACTTAGGGCCTATTTTTATTAATTACAGATAATTTTATAAAAAAACTGAGTGCAATTTAAAATTTTTATAAAATAAAAAAACTGCGAGTTTAAAAATCTATCGCAGTCTTTATAATTATTTTTGATTTAAAGTAATCAATTTCTTTTAATCACATTAAGAAGTGCATTTGCACGCTTTGCTTCATCTTCAATCATTCGAGCAGCATTGTAAGCCGGTTCAATTAAGGTATTATCATCACTTGAACGGAGAAGTAAAGATAAATATCAAATTTTTTCTTCATTTCGAAACGGTTAATTTATTAACTAATGGTCGCAAATCTTCAAGAGCATAGCCTTTAATCGTATCTAAATCTAAACCACCAAAACTTGGCATTACAGTTGGCTGAGTTTGTTCAACAATCGGTTGAGCTTCTTCAGCAACTGGAACCTCAACTAGTTTTAAATCTTCATATTGGAGTTCATCAGTACTTTGATTGTCATCAGAATCATCTGAAGAACCGCTAACACCAGAAAAGAATCTTAGCGAGTTCTGGATCATCGCTAACTGGCATTTTTACTTGTTTGATTCATATCAATTTCACTAACCCACCTTTATATTTAATTGACTTTACTTTTTTTATTAATTATATTGTATCATAGAATTAAAAGCATAATCAAGATTATTTTTTCGGAAGGGTGGAAAATGTTAGATAATTTTAATTTATTAGTTCAGCGCGACCCGCAAAATGCGCTTTTTAGTCGCTAGCGAGCAGTGGAAACAGGCGCTTTTTCAAGTTGAAGTTATTTCACCAGAAAATGATGGTCGTGAAATCAAAAATATTGTTATTACAGGAATGGGTGGCTCAGCTTTTAGCCGGTTTTAATTGTAAAAATGGCTCGAAAATGAAATAACTTTACCAATCGAAATTATTCGAAATTATAATTTACCAAAAAGTGTTTCGAAAAATACTTTAGTGATCATAAGCTCATATTCCGGAAATACAGAAGAGTCAATTTCAGCGTTAACTCAAGCAATTGAAATTGGTGCACAAGTTGCCACAGTTTCTTCGCACGGCAAAATGGAAGAAATTGCCCGCAAAAATCAGATTGCTCATGTTAAATTGCCAACAGGCCTTCAACCACGAATGGCGGTAATTTATAATTTTAGAGCTTTAACTAAAAATTTTTGGTGAATTTTGGAATTATTTCGAACGAAAAACACGAAGAGATTGAGCATTATGCTGATTTTTGCGAAAAGAAAGCGAATCTTGGGCGGCAAGTGTCTCAAATGAACGGAATTATGCCAAACAATTAGCGCTTTTATTCGGCGGGGCGAAGTGCAGTTTTTGAGTTCAAGTGCATTCTCACCACTAGCCTATAAATGGAAAAATTTCTTGGAATGAAAATGCTAAGAATATTAGCTTCTTTAATGAATACCCAGAATTTAATCATAATGAATTTATCGGTTGGAGCTCACACCCAGTTGAAAAAAACTTTTCGCAATATTTAATCTACGCAGTAATTTTGACCATCCACGCGTGCAAAAACGATTCGAAATATCAGACAGGCTTTTTAAGTGGAAAAACGCCCAGCAGCACGAAATATTGAGCTAAGAGGATCAACTTATCTTGAACAAGTTCTTTGGGGATCGATTCTAGCAGATTTTTGTCAGTATTTATCTTGCCATCTTAAATAATGTAGATCCAACGCCTGTAGAATTAATTGAAAAAAACTTAAAAGTTGAATTGGTAAAATAATAATTTTAAAACTGCTATTATTTTTAAAATAGCGGTTTTTATTTTAATTTATACGAAAAAGCCCGCAAACGCGAGCTACTTTCGTGGCGGAGAAGGAGGATTCGAACCCTCGATACGGTTGCCCGCATACACGATTTCGAGTCGTGCGCCTTCAACCACTCGGCCACCTCTCCAATATTTATATTTTTATCATATATCAGAGATTAAATAAAGATTTATTTTTGCCGAATAGTATATACTCCCAGGCTGAAGATTGCCAAGCAACTTATCAACAGTTACAAATTGATAGCCTTGAGAACTTAAATTCTGCAGAATACATGGAACCGCATCAACCGATGTTCGGTGAATATCATGCATTAAAAATTATTGCACCAGGGCGTGTGTTCGAAATTGTTCTATTACAAACAATATTCAATTTCTATCTGCTCAATCGCGAGTGTCAACAGACCATAAAATTGAACTCATTCCAAGATTAGAAACAACTCTTTGCACGGCCGCATTAGTTGCACCATATGGAGCCTAAGTGTAGTAGGTTTTACACCTGTAATTCCTTGTAGGATATTATTAGTTGAGGATATTTCATTTTGAACTTGTGCAGAAGATAGGCTTGGCAAGGAAGAATGAGACCAGGTATGGTTACCAATTTGATGTCCATTATCAAAAACTCGCTTTACAATGGAAGGATATCTCTGAGCACTTGGGCCAATCATGAAGAAAGTTGCTTTCGCTTTATAACTTTGAAGATAAGAAAGGAGTTTATTGGTATATATACCTGGTCCATCATCAAAGGTTAGACAATACATTTTGAACAATCTTTATCTAGAAGCGGAGATTTAGAAGTTAATGGTGTTGTCTTTTGAACTTGTTTCGAATTTTGCACATCAGGAACTTCGAATATTTTTCTTGAAAAATCATTTTGCAAGAAATTAGAAATTTCTGAAACTTTAATTTGAAATTGAACTGAAGAAAAATTAGAAGGAATAATTTGACCTTTAGAAAAAGGAAAATCAATCGTTTGTTTATCTAATATTATTATATTTTCGAAAACTTTCAAAAATCTAAATCATTCAAAAATTTCATTCGAGAATTCTTTTTACTATTTTTTTAAATAATCTTGAATTTTTATTTTTAATAATTTCTAAAATATTAGATTTATCTTTTTCTTTATTGTTTTAAAAAGTCACTAAATTTTATAATTTCTCCGTTTTTAGCATTAAACGTCCAAAATAAATTTTTGATCATTCGAATTTGCTCCATGGGTATCTTGTTTAATTGAAATTAAAATTGAAATAGCGTCATCGCTGTTATAGTAAACTTGATAGCTAATTCTTTCGGTTGAAATATTTTTCGAAAGTTGATTTTTCGCATCATCTTTAAAAATATCATCAATTTCTTGAATTTTTATTATTTATAAATTCATTGATTTTATTATTCTTCGTAACAGGGATTTCTAATATAGCATCTTCTTTTTGAATTTTTCTTTCAATAAATTTTTGAACTGATTCCATTATATTTTTGAATCTTTTAAAATAATACTTTGTAATATCTTGATTATGTTTTTCTTCTACATTATGGTTAATTTTATTAAGAAATATAATTCCACCCAGTAAAAAGTAATAAAATGATAGTTAAAATATATATAATCTTGTTATTTTTATTCTTTTTGGTATTTTTAATCATAAAACGATTATATCACCAAAATAGAAAAAACACCAGATTATTCTGATGCTTTTTCTATGGTACACCTGGCAAGATTCGAACTTACGACCTTTGGCTCCGCAAGCCAACGCTCTATCCAGCTGAGCTACAGGTGCATATGCTACTTTTCAGTAGCTAACTTTTTGAAAGTTCTTCCGCGCTAAGCAGACATTTAAAATTTTAGCACATTTTCTAAAATATTGCAAGATTAAAGATTTATTTTTTTCGAATAATTTTATCAATTAAATCAAGTTTAACTTCTTCCATTGGCAGGCGAGCACCAATAATATCTGTAATTTTTCACCATTTTCCTTTGGGAAGTAAATAATTGTGCTGGGCGAAAAGCGTTTTTAGGCAAAAGAATAATAGCATAAGTATTTGTTTCTTTTTCGAATACCAAAAGCTCGAAATTCACCATAGGGTGAAAAGTTTCACCCATATAAACTCCGTGCGTCGAAAGACTGTAAGATATAATTTGAGTGTGATTTGATTTTCGAAGAGTTAAAAATTCCAATGGCTGACACTATAATTAAAAGCAAGAAAAAGTCCAAGATTGATTCAAGATTGCAAAAGACAAAATGCTAAAATAATAATTGAAAATATAATATACCAAGATTTATTTTTATCACCAATTATTAAGTCTTGAGCTTGCCAATTAACAATTTCTCGTTCTTCAATATTTTCAGTGGGAGATTGATTATTTTTCAACTTCACGAACTTGTGTATACTCTTCTGGATTAAAGGGTTTAACTTCTTCAAAAACCGAATCGTTAGATTCTTTAGGGTTTTCAGCCATAAAACTACCCACCTCAGGTGTTCGAAATTGTGATTCAGGCAAACCCGTTACACGAGGAACGCCATTTCGGTTTTTCATTATCGAAATTCATAATATTTTAATTATACCATAAGCTATTTAAAAATTCAAAAATCTCTATTAAAATAGAAAATCCTGCCGTTAAGCAGAATTACCTATTTTGGCGGAGAAGGAGGATTCGAACCCTCGATACGTTTTACCGCATGCCGGTTTTCAAGACCGGTGCCTTCAACCACTCAGCCACCTCTCCAGATATTTTTCCATTATATCACATTTTTAAATTCTCAAGTTATTTTTTTCTTGCTGAAGTAAATAAAATGCCCAGACCTCTTTAGCACCACTCTGGAGAAGAATTTTTCACAATAGAGTCTAAAAGTTTCACCAGTTGTACGAATGTCATCAAAAAAATAACATAAATTTTTATCTTCCGAAAGCTTTTCTCCTATAAATTCATAACTACTTTTTTTGCTTGAATTTGTCGCGTTTTAAAATTTTTGCCACGTTGAGTGGTTTTTGATATTCTTTTAATTAATGTCAATTTTTCAATTTTCAAATTCCTTGCAAGCTGGTGAGCCAAAAAGTTCAGTATGATCTAAACCACGTTCACGAATATGGTTCGAAAGTGTTGGAACTGGAATTAAAACCAATTTTTTCACGATTACTAATAAATTCGCTATTCGAAAGCAGAAAATCAGATAAAAGTTTCGCGAGATAATAATTATTTTGTCTCTTGCTTTGAAATTTAAATTCATCAACTATTTTTGAAGTTCTCCAGACCTTTTCGAAAGATAAAATTCTTTTTGAAATAATACTATTCGAGCGAGAAAGAGAATTACCAAAATTACACCTTGATTTAAGGCATTTTTTGCAAATAGGTTCACCCAATTTTTGGCAAAAATAGCAATCATCTGGTGCAAAAAGAATTTAAAATTATTTCGTATATGCTTTTTCTTCATAAAAATCATTTCTACCTCTTGATTATATAATAAAAGTGCGGTATAATAAAGTAAATTAATCTTATTTAGGAAATTTAATGCGGAGGAAAAATGGCTAGAAGACAAAATGATGATAGCTTTTTGAATGATGAATTGGAAGCTGCTTTCAATTTTGGGGATGATTTAATGGAAACTTCAGAAAACGAAGCTTTCAGTGGATCTGAACAAATTGAAATTGCGGAAGAAGAAAATGAACTTCCTGGTCAATTAGCTGTTGATGTTTATGAAACAGAAGATAAGCTTTTTGTTAAAGCACGAACTGCGGGCGTAAACAAAAATGACTTAGATGTTTCACTTTCAGATGGAACTTTAACGATTAGCGGAAGTCTGAATCCTGGTGATCAAGAGGGAATTATCGCTCATCATGCACAAGAATGCTACTGGGGAGAATTTAGCCGAACACTAGCTCTTCCAGTTCCAATCAAAGAAGATGAAGTTGAAGCAATGTTGAAAGATGGAATTTTAACAATCAGCTTCACAAAAGTTAAAACTCAAGCAACACGAATTAAAGTTCTGTAGAAAAATAAAATTCTCGAAGTATAAGACTTCAGGGATTTTTATTACATTAAGTTTATTTTTAAAATTTACAATTTTTCGAATAAATAAAAAGACCTCTGTAAAAATGAAGTCTCTTTATTTATTATTTTATTATTCTTTTATTAGTAATTGAACTAATAACGAAGCTAACAATTGCGTAAGCAAGGATTGCAATTACAAGACCAATAATAGCATACATAATTGTATTTTTAGCATTTTGAACAGCTCCAGCGTCACCGCTCGAAAGTACATAACGAATACCGCCATAGATAAGCATAATCACACTAAGAATACCAATTAAGAAGAGCATAATTTTTGATTGCAGTTGTAAAAATTGGAGAATCACCATCAAACAAAGCTTTGTTGGACCACCATTTTTCTTCTTGAACACCCTTAGCACAACTATCAGCAGATTTCAAACCACCAGTAACTTTACAATCAGCAGCATAAGCTGGAACCGTTACAAATGTAGTAGCACCAACAGTGAATATTGTTGCGGCAGTTAATAGAGCTATTTTTACAATATTTTTCATTTTTAAATTATATTTCCTTTCTTAAATTATATATACTTAAATTATATCAAATTTTTACTATTTTGCAAAGTATTTTAATTATTAGCCATCATTCAACTTAACAAATTTAATTCTGAAGTCTTATGATTACCGATTACCACCCGCAACTGTATTAATAACAAAGTTCACAATTGCATATGCAAGGATTGCAATAATTAAACCTATAATAGAGTAGACAATTGTATTTTTGCACTAGTGAGAGCAGCACTATTTCCTGCAGAGAGAACATATCGAATTCCACCCCAAATAATCATAATAACTGCCATAACACCAATAATAAAGAACATTATACTTACAACATCTTTTAGCAATATCACCAGCTGAACGAGTATCTTTTGACCAGTTGAATCTGACCTTTGTTTAATTAAATCTGCTGCACTATTTGCATAAGCTTGTTTTTCGAAAAATCCAGCACTGAAAGCAAAAAGAGCCAGTCACCGCAAGAATTAATCCAAAAAGTTATTAAAATTTTTCTTCATTTTATTCTCCTTATATTATTTTTAATTATTACTTGAACTATTCGAATCGCTCGAACTTTGTCCTGAATTATTTTTCACCATTTTTGCTTTGCGATTCAATATTAGTTAAGTCACTTAAATTATTAGATTCGACAGATATGCCTTAGCTTCAAGATGATCCTCCGCCAATTCCTTTTTCCACTTGAAGTGTTAATAACGAAATTAACAATCGCATAAGCAAGAATTGCAACCGCTAAAACCAACAACAGCATAGATTAACATAGTTTTAGCTTGAGAAATTTTCGAAGGATTGCCGGCTGCTGTTACAAATGTTATTCCTGCGTAAATAATAACAATAACCGCCGCTATACCAACAACCCACAGGAGGATAGAGATTATATTTTTAGCAATATTTGTAGCATTTTTTTCGAATCACCAGAACAAACTGCAGTCTTTCCAGAAACAACATGTTTACAAGCGTTAAATGTTCCTCCACTACCATTAGTCCCGTTAGTTCCACCTTCCGCAAAAGCGATAGGGTGATAGAATTATTGAAAATAAAATACTAATTATTAAAATTGTTTTTCTCATTATATTGACCCCGTTAGTAATCCGCCAAGAATTAAGTTAACAATTAGTGCAGCCGATATAATTACAACAATACCTACACAAGCGTAAATTAGTGCAGATTTTGCTTTCGAAATTATTCCTGGATTTCCGGCAGCCGTTATAAATGTTAATCCAGCCACGATAATTATAATTACACAGATAATTCCAGCCCAGATAAAAAGCAGTATTGAAAGCATTCTGCATCGAAGCATCACTAGCTTTGTTTTTATTCGAAGTATCAATTCCGTTTAATACTTTTGATTTATCAAAGGATGCTTCTGCTAAAAATTTATATTCTTTCATTATCCTAAAATCCCTAATATAAATGTTACTATTGTTGAAGCAAGAACCGCAATCACTAGTCCGATTATTGCATTAGTTAGTGATTTTTTTAGCACCTGCAAGTTTTCCTGGGTCACCAACAGCAATCATATATTGATAACCTGCATAAATAATGAATCCTATTGCAGCGACACCAGCGATTCGAAAGGCCATATCAATAACATTCGCAACCACTGTCCAGACAAACTGTTCTAAAGTAACTTCACCCTTTCCAGATGGCCCAATATTTTTGATTTGACATCCGCCTTCGCCAGATTTAGTTAATCCACGATACCAAGCGGGAAGACCAAAAAGTTTGATTATCGTTACAACCAGCCGCATAAGCATTATTCGAAAAATATAAAACTGGCATAAAAGTTATAAAAATCACTAGAATAATCTTTTTCATTATAAAATTCCTCCTGGAATAATCCATTCTAAGAACGCCCACATTAAAATATAAGCTATAATACCGATAATTGTATTCATAATCATCGTTTTAGCTTTCGAAACTTGCGCAGCATTATCGCGAGCGGTGATATACAGAACGCCAGCAAAAACAATCGAGCCAACTGCTGCAATTCCAACACCAGTAGTTACTACAACTAAAACCATATTTAAAAATATCTTCAATTTTCCAGTCTGAAGGTAGAGCTGCAGTTTTTGCTTCAGCAGGGTAGTATCTTTATTTTTACTGTCAGAATTACTGTTTGAATCCGATTTTTGATTTTTAAATCACTAGGGTCCACATAATTACCATTACTATCTTGAACCACTTCTTTTTGCAAAAGTATAATTCAAAAGAAAAACACTCTGAAAAAGCTGCAAAAAGCTCGTCAAAACTAACCCAACTATTATTATATTTTTATTTTTGTTTTACCATGATAATTATACTTTTAAAACCATTTTTAGGGAAAAAGCAAGTATTTTATTCTAAAAACTTAATTTTAAGGTTGACAAAAAGGGTTAAATTATGATAAAAATCAGGTCATATGCAAACTTTGGCGAGGTTCAAAAAGCAAAAACTCAAGATTTTCGAAATGTGTTTTTCATCATGATCTTTACAGTAGTCGCAATCTTGGGATTTTTTAATTCGAATATCGCCCTTGCTCTTGATGGAGCAAAATGGACAGATTCTTCAAAAATGGCATAACATATAACGGAAAAACATATTCAAAAGTTTCCGACACTTCAAGATTTCCAGAATCAATACGTTCAAAAAAACTTTATGCCGAAAATTCTTCATTAAATGCTGGCAAAAATAAAACAACAGTAATCGCTCTTGATAATGAGAATGACACTTCAAGCGGAAAAATTTATTCATTTGATGTAAGCGCACTTGGGAACGTAAAAACAAAACGGTGAAGCACAAGATGTTAAAGTTGATGGCGTTTCGAAAGATGAAGATAAGTCACTTTGTAGTGTTGAAGGCGGGGGTGGCTGGATGGTTTGTATGGTTGCTAATACAATTTCGAAATGGATGGACGGTATTTATGACTGGCTCCAAGCATTTTTGCGAGTGCAACCACTTTATACATCAAATCAATCTGGTCTTTTCAAGTTTGGGATTATATGCGAAATGTCGCAAACGTCTTTTTTGTGATTGGATTTGTTTTTGTAATTTATTCGCAAATAACAGGTTTTTGGAATTAGTAATTACGGAATTAAAAATTATTACCAAAGCTAATTATTGCAGCAATTTTTAATTAATGTTTCCTATTATATTTGTGCAATTCTAGTTGATATTTCGAATATCTTAGGAGCACAAACTCAAAATCTTTTGATTGGAATTAGAGATAGCATTTTTAATAATGGCGGTGAAAATAAGGTAAAAAAACAGCTAATCTTGATTGGTCAAATATGACCGCTGCAGTTTTGAGTGGAACTGGCGTGGTGGCTTATGGCGCCTACACTGTAACGGTTGCAACTATAGGGTAATATTGGTGCTGCAGTAATGATGATTCTTGGAGCACTAGTTGCAGTAATTTATTCAGCAGTTGTAGCGTTAGTAATTTTAGCTGCACGACAAGCAATAATTATTGTTTTAGTTTTCTTAGCGCCACTTGCATTTGCAGCGAATATTTTGCCAAATACTGAAAAATGGTTCGAAAAATGGAAAGATTTATTCACAACAATGCTCGTGATGTATCCTTTAATTTCTCTTCTTTTGGGGGTTCTCAATTAATTGGAACAACAATTGTTGCAAGTTCGAACGGTAGTTTTTAATTTTTCTTACTTGGTGCCGTAGTGCAGTTGTGCCACTAGCGATTACGACAACAATTATGCAGAATTAGCGGTAGCCTGCTTGGTAAATTTGCCGGAATTATCAATAATCCGAACAAGGTCCAGTTGATCGTGCAAAGAAATTCCTTTCAGAAAACCAAGAAATGTATAGAAATCGTGCAATTGCAGAAAAGCCAAATTCATTACCTGTACGAATTGCCCAAAATGAGCTATAACCGCCAACGTCGAATAGGTGCTTCAAAATCGATTGCAGAATTATATCAAAAAGAACGCTTTGCAGAGCTTGAAAATGAAAGACGAGATGCAATTCAAAATATGCCAGAAGGTTCGAATGCATTTTCAAACATGTATTATAATGCTCGCAAGAAGCATTTAATAAATTCAGATACTCAGTATCAAGAAATGTTAGCTACCGAAGCTCTCAATCGTGCAACCGCAAGCACAAATGCTGGACTTTCGCAAATTAAAGCAGAATTATTTAATTCAACGCTCAAAAAAAGATGAGAATGGAAACATTACCGGTGTTGTTGATTTAAGTGAAGCATCACTAAAAGCTCTACGCGGGAAATTTGGCGAGCAAGCACTTCGATTTGTTGATAATATGAATCAAACAAATGCTCTTAAACTGGCTGAAAAGAATAATAATCTTTCACTCAATAATGCAATGGCAAATAATATGCGCTATAGCAACGACTTGCTTGAAACCGCATCCGGTGCGTGGTGAAGCTGGAAAAGTCTCGGCGCTTGCAAGTTCTTTAGTAGCAGCTTCGAAAGAGAACAAAGAAGAAGTCGAATCACTCACAAACCTTACAAAATCACTTAATTTTTCAGGTAGTGATTATAGCGAAATCTTTTCAAAAAATATGGGTGAAAAAATCCAGAAAGATGGAATTAATTTCGAAATTACTAAAAACTTACGCGCTGCAACAGCCGAAAAGTTTATGGGAACGACCGACTTAAAAGGTGCTATCGATTCACTTGGTAAAACTGAAATTGGTGGAGAATTGAATGCTAACCGCAACGACTTAGTTGAAGCTTTCAAGAAAACCAAAAAAGACGATCTTCAATTTATTGGTGGTGCAGCACTTGAAAATATTGCTGTAAATGGTATGAATTCGAAAAGAAGTTTATAATGCTATTCATGATAATTACGCTAAAAATGTTTCAGATGATAAAATCATTAAAGCTTCAAATGATGCGATGAAAATCATTTGGGATAAATCAGCAATTTCGAATATGTCGAATGAAACCATTAGATCTACACTCGAAAGTGTTAAGGCGATTAATGAAAACCCTTCAGAATACGGAAAAACTCAATGCTGTGCAAGGTGCTGAAATTCGCAAAATGCTTAAAGAGATTGAACAAAATAATAAAGGTCTTTATGATAAAGTTTTGGGCGGAAATTGGAAACCTGAAAATATTAAAGACAAGAAATAGGCAGAATCTAAATGTTTTTGCCTATTTTATTTTTAAAGCTTTTATCGAAAATATGTTAAAATTAATATTATTGAAATAAGGAGAAGTGGGCAAATAAAGAATGAGCGTTTATAAAGTTCCTCAAGACGTTGAGGCTGATGACAAATTGCTTGGGCCGTTTAACTTTCGGCAATTCATTTACCTGATTATTGTGGCAGGCTGTATTGCGCTGGAGATTTTTCTTTGGGGAATTTTCCCGGGGTTAATTATTTTTGCCACTACCTATTATTATCTTTTCGGTGCGCTCGCTTTACCGCTTAGAAAAAGACCAACCAATGGAAACTTATCTTGCAGCGGTTGTTTCATTTTATTTAAAAACCAAACAAGCGTTTTTGGCAGCCAGATGGCGTGGAACATTTAATTCAAATTTCTGCACCGGTAAATAGAGAAGAACACCTCACAAAAGAACTTTCACAAAATGAAGCCTCACGCAGACTCAGCTACTTGGCGGATATTGTTGATACTGAAGGGTGGGCTATTAAACACTCTATTGCACCGATCAATACAACTGTTCGTGAAGAATATTCGAATGAAGCTCGAGCAGCTGAAGATATGTTTGATAATTCACGAGTTTCTTCAAATGTTGATAATTTATTAAACCAACACGACCAGAGACGAAAACAGCAAATTATGCAAAATCTTGATATGGCACGAAATTTGGCGCAATTTACAAATGAAAAATTCGGAAAATATTCAAGACAAAACTTATTATTTTGACCCTAAGAATCGATATGAAGGTTCAGACAATATTAAATTTGAAGATGTTCAAGTTTTTAGAACCAGCTGAAGTTAAGCCAACGGCTTTTTCTCAAAATCAGCAAAAATCAATACCAAATGAATTTTAACCACAATCAGCCACAAATGCAAAATGGGGCTTTTTTTCGAATTGGCAAAAATTGGAATCAATCGCAAGTACAAAATTATAATAATTTTTCAGCAAAATAAAAATTAGCAAGATCAAACCACAACAAAAATTTTTGATGAAAATATTCATTTAAATTACAATCCTTATCCAGATTCGATGAATCAAGCAGTTATTTCACCGAATTGGCGAAATCAACCGCAACAATTTACGCAGCCTTCACCACAGCCACTTTCGAATTTTACATCACCAGCGCCACAGCCAGCTCAACAGCCAGAGCCACAAAATAATTTCGAAAAATCCACAGATGATTTCAATCAAGATTTAGAAGGAATTAACAACAGTTTTGAACGAATTAGGCAAAATAATGAAACTGTTGAGCGTGAAAAGCGAGATCCGAAAGTTAGAATTTCTACTAATCCAGAGAATAATCCTTTTTTAAATAGAAGAAACTTCACAGAACGAGAACTCTAAATAAGATTAGTGCAGAAATGAAAAAGGTTAGTTTCAGAAGGAAAAAGATCTTTCAGTGGAAACACTTGCGCGCCAAGCAAACAAACTAGCAGATAAAGAAAAGAAAACCCAAGAAAATTCGAACGAGGTCGACTTGGGTGAAAAAGAAGTAGTAATTTCATTGAGGTAATATGAATAATAATCAAGTTAATAATCAACAAAATCAGAGCCAAAATCAAACAAATATAAGTGCTCCAACAAATCCATCTTCAACGCAAAATTCACTTGACATTGCCGAACTTCGCGAAGGAATGGTTGTAATGCGCGACGGAAGCTTTCGTGCTGTTATTGCTTGCAAATCAATTAACTTCGATCTTATGAGCTCAAGAGAACGCGAGTGTAGAATATTCTTATCAAAGTTTTTTGAACGCATTAACTTTTCCAATTCAGATTTTGGTTCGCTCACAACGAGTTGATATTGAGCCCTATTTAAATAAATTGGCTGAAATTCAAGTAGCGCAAGACAATATGTTGCTTGGCGACTTAATGGAAGATTACATTAACTTTATTGATAGCCTTAGCCGAAGTGCGAATATTATGGATAAATCTTTCTTTATTGTGGTTCCTTATTATCCAAGTGGCGATTTAAATAATTTAAAGGGTTCAGCAAAAGGATTTTTGGTAAAATTTTTGCAAAAACCGGGTGGTCAAATTTCGAAAATCGACCGCAACACTTGGGATAAAGCACGCGAAGAAATTAAAAACGTGTTGATTCAATCACTGGCGGTCTTTACCAAATGGGAATTAAATCAGTTCAATTAAATACCAAAGAACTCGGTGAACTTTATTATAATGTTTATAACCCAGATACAGCTGTTTATGAACCTTTGGGCGATTTTCGTGATACAGCAAGTTTATTCGTTCGAAAAGCTGAAGGTGAGCGACCAGATCAAGGAGGATTTTAATTATGGCGAAGAAAAAGATGCGGTTGATATTGCGGCCCAACAGCGAGCACAAGAACAAGCTGAAGTTGAACAGGCGTTTTTAACTGGTATTAATACTTTGCGAGACTTAATCGCACCATCAAGTCTTGAATTTCACTCAGGATATTTTCGACTTGGCACAAAATATGGTCAAACAATTTATGTTTACGGCTATCCCCGCCAGCTTTATACTGGATGGGCTTCACCAATCTTAAATGCTGATGAAGTTTTTAGATGTTTCAATGTTTATTTATCCTGTTGAAACTGAAATTGTCATGAAAAACCTTCGTCGAAAAAGTTACTCAGCTTGAAGCCGATCTTTCGATTAATAATGAAAAAGGTAGAACCCGAGATCCAGCGCTTGAAGCTGCTCTGAATGATGCTGAAGAACTCCGAGATCAATTACAACTTGGTGCTGAAAAATTCTTCCGTTTTGGCTTATATTTAACAATTTACGCCGACAGTCTTGATGAGCTTAATTTCGTTCGAAGCAAAGTTGAAACAATGCTTGGCCAACAAATGCTGTTTTCGAAAGTTGCGTCAAGCCAGCAGGAACAAGGCTTAAAATCTACCGTGCCACAACTCTCTGACCAACTTCAAATTCGTCGAAATATGAACACAGGCGCAATTTCAACTTCATTTCCATTTACTTCCGCCGATTTAACCCAAGAAAAATGGTGTTCTTTATGGCGTTAATATGCAACAATGGACTCGTAATCTTTGACCGCTATACGCTTGAAAACGCAAATATGGTAGTTTTCGCAAAATCTGGTGCTGGTAAATCTTTCACAGTGAAACTTGAAGCTCTTCGAACAATGATGATGGGTGCAGAGGTCTTAATTATTGATCCCAGAAAATGAATATCAAAAATTGAGCGATGCCGTTGGCGGAAGTTATATTCGCCTCAGCTTAAATTCAGATGTTCGAATCAATCCTTTCGATTTACCACACGTTATTGATGCCGAAGAAGCAGATAACGCGCTTCGTGCAAATATCGTAACTCTTCACGGTCTATTCCGTTTAATGCTTGGTGGAACTAGTGCAGGGCAATCAATTGGGCTTTCACCAAATGAAGAAGCCGACCTCGATCAAGCAATTATTGATACTTATGCTCGAGCTGGAATCACTTCAGATCCTCTCACGCATAATTCAACACCACCAACAATTCATAACCTTTATGACACCTTGGTTCATATGGATGGTAGCGGCCCAAGCTTTAGCGCAACGCCTTAGAAAATACCAACTGGAACTTTCGCAGGCATTTTCTCGCAACAATCAAATATCGATATTAATAATTCGATGGTTGTATTCAATATTCGCGACCTTGAAGATGAACTTCGCCCAGTTGCGATGTATATCGTACTTTCTCACATCTGGAATATTGTGCGTTCTGAACAGAAAAAACGAATGCTTATTGTGGATGAAGCTTGGCAATTGATGAAATATGATGATTCAGCAAACTTCTTGTTCAGTTTAGCAAAACGAGCTCGAAAATATTATCTTGGCCTTACTACAATTTCGCAGGACGTTGAAGACTTTATGGGTTCAAAAATGGGCCGAGCGATTGTTTCGAACAGCTCAATGCAGCTGCTTTTAAAACAATCTTCGAGTGCAGTTGATGTTTTGAGCGATGTCTTTAAATTAACTGAAGAAGAGCGAAAGCGCCTTTCGAACTTCCCGGTTGGGCAAGGATTATTCTTTGCAGGCCAAAATCACGTTCATATTCAAATCATCGCCAGCGACACCGAACATCAGCTTATTTCAACCAGTCCAAATAGTTCAAAAAACCGACAGGGCGACAATATGATGACTAACGGTTACACCGATCCGAATGAACTATTTTAAGCTTGAAGCACAAGCGTAAAATGTGGTAAAATTAATTTATAAATTATAGAGTTTTAGGAATAAAATGGGAGCAGCTAGAGATTTCGAAAGAGATGAAAATCTTGATTTTAGCGACTTGAGTGATTCGAATCAATCTGCGCTCGAACGAGCAAAAAGTAGATGGGGAAACGCTGAAGTTATTCGAGGAAATGACGGTTATAATCCGTCTGCTTTGGCGAACGCCGAAAATTCTTCAACTTCTACTACTTCAAATTCTGACATTAGCGACTCAGAAACACTTTCGAAAGATTCAAAACCAGTCCAATCTGGTGGCTGGCAAAACAATGTGAGCGGCGGTGGAACTCATAAATCTCGAAACGCAGCAAACTCAGCAGGAGGTGGCTGGAAAAACCGTGCAAAATCATTCTTTAAAAATAAAGGAGCGATGGCGGCAACTGGTGGCCTTCTTGGTGGTGGTGGTGCATTTATTTTTGTAATTTCAACAGGAATTGCTTCACTTGCACCAGTTCATATTCAAGAAATTATTACCGAAAAACTCAATTCCGCCTCAACAAGTATGAATAATCGCTCTGTTAAAGTGATGAAGCTAAAAATAAAAGGTACTAATTGTAGTCCAGCAGGATTAGTTTGCCGAATGTCAAAAGTAACAGACCGAAACATCAAAAATCTTGAAAAAGCTGGTTTTAAAGTTGATTTAGATGAGAAGGAAAGCTTATTTGGAAGGAAAAAAATTTCAAAACTAACCTACATTAAAGATGGGAAAAATATTGAAATAAAAAAATTCTTCTAAGGATATTAAAAAAATATTTTAACTAAAAACCCAGATGTGCGGCAAGCTTTTTCGCCGTGGTTTTTAGCGGTCGTTTTGCATCTTTTCTTGATAAATCTTGGCAAAAGCTCAAGGGGTTGGTTTAACTTTCGAAAAGCCAAAAAGACAATAAAGGTAAAACCGAAGAAGAAATTGATGAGGATATAAAAGAAAACAGCAAACGACCATAGTAAAGATGGGGAAACTGATTCTAAAAATTATCAGGTGACAAAGAAGATGTTGACGATGAAGGTAAAAATAAAGCACAAAAAGGCGATAAAGGAACTAGAAAAGTTAAAGAAAAACTAAAAACATATAAAGATAAGCTCAAGAAAGGTGCACAAAGTGTATCTGAAAAAGCAGCTATGGGGTTGGAAATACTTGAAGGAGCAAGTAGTGCTTTGAATGGTTTAAATGCGGTAGATAAAGTTTGTGGAGTTTATGCATTAGTATCAATGGGTTGGAGCGTTGCTAAAATAGCTAAAGTGGAAGTGTTAGCTCAATTCGGTTTGTCTTTCCTCTCAATGGCATCAAAAATTAAAGCTGGAGAAGCAACCCAGCAAGAAGTTACAGCGCAAGGCAATAATTTAATGGGGATTGCTAATAGAAAAAGATTCTCAAGAAAAATAAAAAAATCCTGACAGTAAAAATTCTAATACTTCAAGACTAAAAAATGCTTTTGCTTTTTTTGCAGATTCTACATCAAATAACGACCGTATTAAAAGCGCCACTGAGTCGCAAGGTTGGCGAGCAGTAGCTTATGATGATCGCATTTCGAAACTAGATGATTCAGCAAAGGACTACCAGGTTGGAATTACTGGATGGTTCGCAAGTTTAATGAATACATTAACTACAGGAATGGTGGGTTGGTTTATACGACAAAGCTGTAAAGTTGCAGGTATAGCTACTGTAGCAATAGGTATAGCTCAAATATCGCTAACAATACTCAAATGTATGGGTACTGGTTTTTCTAGGATGCATCGGTGAAGTTGTAAAAGTGGCAGCATGGGGAGTAGCATTAGGATTGGCTCTTTCTGTTGCCGTTGAAATACTAAAAGATCAAGCCATGGGTGTAGTTTCTAAATATGTAAGTGAAGCTTTAACCAGCACAATCCTAAATAACTCAACAACTGGAGAGAATTTTGGAAACGCTATAATGTCCGGATCTGCAGCATTAATGTCAAAGAATTCAATGGCTGGAAGTGGTGGAGTTTTAACTAAATCTCAAGCAGTTGCATTTCGCCAAGAAACCGACCGTCAAATTGCTGAAAATGCTGAAGATATTCGAAAAACCCATAGTCCATTTGATCCAACTACACGGCATACTTTCTTGGGTTCAATTGTAAGTAATATGATGCCCTATGTTGGGACTTTAGGTTCAATTAAAGGTTTATTACCATCTATAATTAGTGGAGCACAGAGATCATTCTCATCAATTACGCCAGGAGCAAGTGCAGCTAATAGTGCAAATTTTGCGGCCAATATGGAAACTTGTGAAGATAAATCAATCACAGAAACTGGTGCCGCAACCGATATCTTTTGTAATGTTTATACTGGTATTGATATGAGTATCGCCGAAACTGACACTGAAGAAGTTGTTAATAAACTTAAAGAATGGGGTGATATTGTAGAGAAAGATAATAGTAGCGAAACAGATAATCTACTAGATACCTTCAAAATGAGTGGTGACCTGAAAAATATGATAAATATTGTTTCAACCGAAAATCACCAATTGGAACATCAGAAGATGACGACGATGAAACTCGTGGTGGAATTTGTAATACTGAAAAAAATCCTAAAGCAAACTGGTATTCACTATTTTTAACTGATCTTCGAACAGAGATGGGAATGAATGAAGAATTCAAGCCAGACTCAAGCGGAGGAAGTCGTGGAAATAATAACTCATCCACTTCAAAAGGAGGAATAGACCCAGAACTATCAAAATTAAGTGGTGAATTTATTTGGCCGCTAAAAAACACTAAAGTTAAAAATGGACAGATACAGGGAGTATCAGATGGCCAAGGTTTTAATACACCAGTTCGACAAAACCACCCAGCTATCGATTTCGCCAATGAAGAAAAAGGGTGGACACACGGAGCGCAAGTGCATGCTGTAGCTGATGGTGAGGTTGTTAATGGCGGTTTTAATGTAGCCCCATACTAATGGTTTGTACATATGGAACAGCCGATATGATGGGCGGTCCACATGCCGTATTATTAAACATAAAGGAGACGTATATTCTTTCTATTGGCACATGGATTCACACTCAGTTAAAAACTGGAGAGAAAGTCAAAAAGGTCAGAATATTGGCACTATTGGAAACTATGGCTGTTCATCTGGATCGCACTTGTATTTCGAACTTTCGAAGGGTTCTGCAATACCATCAACATCGGCATCTTTCTATCCACCAGATTTAATTAAACAGGACACATAATGTATAAAAATATCATCAATTATCTTAATCTCATTGATTTTAGCTTCCACTCTTTCAAATATTGCGAGGGCTGAATTTGATGAACGTTTTTATAAACTGAATGATATAATCTATTATGATGCAGGCGAGGATTGTGCTCCAGCATCTAGCGGTAATATGGCAGATATAAATCTTGAGGGTAATGATAATGCTGAAAAGATTTGGAACTTTTTTAAATCAAAAGGATTAACAGATGAGCAAACTGCTGGTATTATGGGAAGTCTCTGGGGTGAATCTAACCATTTCCAACCAGATCTAGTTGAAGCTGGAAACGGAATCGGCTACGGTATTGCCCAGTGGTCATTTGGGCGGCGAACAAATCTCGAAAATTATGCTAAAGAAAAAGGGAAACCAGTATCTGACCTTGGCGTTCAGCTAAATTTCTTGTGGCAAGAGTTAGAAGGCCCAGAGAATAGAGCTCTTAATATGGTGAAATCAGCATCGACAGTCCGAGAGGCTACCATAGCTTGGACTAATGGTTTCGAAAGACCAAGAGAAGATCTACGACCTGGCCGTATTAAAGAAGGTGAAGAAGTTGGAAACAAAATGCTTTCACAGTTCGCAGGAAAAGGTTCTAGCGGTAGAGGAAAAGCTTCAGGGCCTATAACTTTCATTGGAGATTCAATTACAGTCGGTGTTCAAGAAAAATTATCATCAACCTTCAGTGGTTCGAATGTATCTGCAACAGTTGGTGATTCAATCGCTGCTGCAACATCAAAATTACCAAATATAATTCATGATACGGTCGTTATTAACTTAGGAACTAACGATAACTTTGATGAAAATGCTGCAGAAGCTTTGATTGGCAAGCTTAAAGGCAAGAAAATTTATTGGGTAAATAACTTTTCAAAAAACCAAAATGTTGATTATAATGTAGTGAACCAAAAACTTTCAGCTTTCGCATCTAGACACAACGAAGTGAAGATTCTAGATTGGAAGAGTTATGTTGAAAAGAATGGTGGTAGAGATAAACTTTATGCAGCAGATGGAGTTCATCATAGTACAGAAGGTCAAGAAGCTTATGTAAAATTCCTTAAAGAAGAAATTGCAAATGATGGAAATAGCTCTTCAAATTCATCAGGAAGCTGTAGCTCGTCTTCAGGAGGAAAACTTGGAAATGCGACAATCGTAGATAGAGCAATGGAACTTGCCCGCCCAGAATCAGAAAAAGCAGCTGCTTATGCTGGAGAAGTGACAGATAAGCAGCTGGAAGCCTTGCGTGCAACTGGCTTAATTAATTATGGTGAACCATATGTTCAAAAAGGTATGAGTTGTGATGCTTTCGTTTCTATGGTTATGAGTACGACTGTTGATCCAGAATATGCTAAGCATTGTTGTGGCGTTGTAAATCTTGTTCAATATATGCGCAGTAACTCAGATAAATATGAAAAATCCCTTATAATGGAAGCACAAGCAATATGAAGCCAGGCGATATTATATCATCAGGAACTGGTGGTGGACCTGCAGCTCACATAGAATTCTATGTTCAGGTTAATGGTGAAGATAAAGTTGCAAAATGCTGGACACAGTAGAACAACTGGCGTTATTGAGCCAATGAATCTTCAGATTATGGAAAGTCTCGACGAAGTTGAAGTTTGGCGATGGAAAGGTTAAGATATGCAAAATATTGATAATTCTACTAAAGTTAAAATTTATTCTGTTTTGTCCATTTTTGGAACAATATCGTTAGTAATTATAGGCTGGTGGATTTTGGTCCGATATTTATTGTGGCAAAATTATTACTCAGTATTGCGCCAGAAAGTTCAAATATAACAATTAATGGTAAAAATCCAAAACGGAACCCATACAATAACGCCAGGCAAATATAAAGTTGAGGTATCAAAGGATGGATTCGAAAGCGCCCTCGAAAGAGTTCTGAAATTAAATCTGGTCAAAAAAACAAATATTTCATTAGCTTTTAGCTCAAAATGATCCAAACGGAACCTGGTATAACGAACATGAGAAAGATGATATAATTAGAAGTGGTGCTAGTTATGCAAAAATAACAGAAACAATGAAGAGATTAACCGAAAAAAACACCCTATAGTTAAACATTTACCATACACAAACTCAACAAAAACATCATTGCCTACAGGCTTTTTCAATAACTTACAATCTGGATGCGAAAGATAAAACAGAAGTCAAAGACATATCGGTTAGAATATTTAGTAAATGTAATAGTTCGAACTATGATTTTTTACAAAGATTTAGCAACAAATTGAGCTTGAATCTAAAGAAAAGAATATTTTCAAAAATATAAAGTTGATTTTCATAGATCCAACTTGCAGTCTCTCATTAATACGTTTTACTTAAATAACCTCTGCTATTCCAGCGAGGTTATTTTTACAATCTTCAACTTTAATTTCATTTGTTGAAGTAATAATTGTTTGATATTTCGAAAAATGCTTAGTTAGCAATTTTTGTCGATCATCATCAAGCTCAGAGAAAACATCATCCAAAAGAACAATTGGTCTTTTGGAGTTAAGTCAGACGAAAAATATCAGTCTCGATAAATTTCAGTGCTAAAACTAAACTTCTATTTTCACCCCGACTCGCCACATTTTTGCGCAGGCTTTTTTTATTAAAAATAAATTGAATATCATGCTTATGCGGGCCAAAATTAGTGTAGCCCTAGAATCTTATCTCGTTCAATATTTTTCACTTAAAATAGCTAAAATTTCATTTTTTCGAAATCTTTTTCGCCTAAATAATCAATTTCAATTTCATCTTTTAACGCCTGAAATCTCAAAATAAACTTCCTCAATTTTTTGAATTTAAAAAGCTCTAAAAATCTTGTCTTTTAGAGATTATTTCTGAGCCATATTCCGCCAACATTAAGTTCCAAGGAAAAAGCTCATCTTTCGAAACATTATCACGTTTTAAAAGATTGTTTCGTTGTTTTAAAAGCCTTGTTGTATCTTGCAAGAGCTAATTGAAAACTGGGGAAAAATTTCGAAAGAAAATAATCTAAAAATTCCTTCGCCGTGTTGGTGATCCACTCAAAAGTTGCAGGTCGTCTGGTTCGAAAAAGTACAACAGGAATGCGCAAATTAGAGCTCAAACGTGCTTTTTATTTCCATCAACAAGGAATTGTTTTTTTGATTTTTGAACAGCATCATTAAAAATAATCGTTCTTAACGAATCTTTTGAATCTTTTAAATCAATTCGAAACCAGCTCGATCCATCATTTCTTAAAATTTCTTTATCGCTCGAGCGAAAACTCGTGCCCTGCAGTGCAAAATAAATTGCCTCAAGAAGAAGTTTTTCCGCTACCATTAGCGCCAGAAATAAGAGTTGATTTTTCGCCAATTTCTAAAATAAAATCAGAATGTGTTCGAAAAATTCTGAACCCTCAGAGTTTTTAAAATCATTTAAATCCTAACTTTTTCAGTGGCATCACGATATGAATATAATCATCACTTTCGGTACTTTTAAAAACTGTTGGCGCAAGTTTACCAGAAAATCCAAAAGAAACTTCAGGCGATTTAATTGCCGATAAAGCTTGCTTTAATATAATTAACATTAAAGTAACTTCACCACCGCCAGTAATTTCGGCTTCAGTTTCAGATGTACTTTCGCCAATTTCCCTCGCAATTGTATGAATTGATAATTTCGAAGTTTCTTCATCGGCTCGTAAAGTAATGCTTCCACCAGAATCTCTCGTAAAGACCTCAGCAACTTTAATTGTTTGTATAAAATCAGCCCGTTTCATTTTTAAAACAGTTTCAGTCGATTCTGGGATTAATCGCCGATATTCAACATATTTTCCATCAATTAAATTACTCACAACCAGAATTTCACCAACCATAAATTGAATTTGATTATCATTGATCAGGATTTCAATTTCATCAAGTTTCTCAGGAATTACGCCTGAAACCTTTTTTAGAACATTACTTGGGACAAGCGATTCAAATTCTTGATCTGTTTCGAAAAGCTTGCGTTCACTCAAACGATATCCATCAGTCGCCGCCATATAAATATTATTCTCAAAAGTATGAAGAAAAACTCCAGTCAAGATTGGTCGGGAAGTATCATTACTTACCGTATCAACTTGACTAACCGACTCTTTAAAAAATATCAGAACCAATAAAAAATCTTGCAGTAGGTTCATCAACAGTCGGTATCTCTGGAAATTCTTCAGCCAAACTACCATTAATTTTTTTGATTTATACTCCACTTTCTATTGAAATATTTCCACCATTAACTTTAAAAGAAACTTCGCTATTTGAAGGTAGACTATCAATAAAACTTTTTGTTAGTTTTTTTCTGGCATTAAAATGGAACCTGTTTTTTTCAATTCTTGCGCTAATTTTTGCGAAATTGCAATTTCTAAATTTGTAGCAGCAACTAGAAGTCTTGAACCGTCTGTTTGAAAAAGAATATATTCAGAACTTGGCAAGATAGTTTTACTACTTGCAATTCCTGAGATATTATTGAGTGCTTTTAGATAAATCATCTTTCTTAACAGTCAGTTCCATAAAAATTTAAATCTTTTTCTTAAAAAGTGGTAATTATAATAATAGGTATTGTGGAAAACTGTGGAAAACCAAGCTTTCACTACTTAAAAATTATACCATTTTTTTGTGGAAAATCAAAGTAAAACTTTCTGAAAAACTTTGTGGAAAAAAATAACAACTTTTCCATAATTTTTAAGCTTTCGAAAAATATGCACAACCAACCTGTGTAAAACTTTGGTGATTTTTTTCGGTAAGATTTAAATAACTTTCACTCAACAAATTAGCTATTTTTCCACAAGCTTTCAACATTTTATTAAAATATTATAGAAATAATGTCAAATATAATAAAGAAATAAAAATAATATTTTTGCAAGATGAGTGGAGAGAAATATGTATTTTTATAGCAAATAAATAAAATATACTTTTTAAAGTCAAAAGCGAACAAAAATAACTGTTCGCTTTTTATAAACTAAACCAAAATAATTGTCAAATTAACAGATATAAAAATAGAGCTTTTTATAGCTCTATTCATAAATTAAATCTCGTAATCCTTCAATTTGTGAACGAATTTCGGCATCTAATTTAATACTTTTTTCAATTTTCGAAACTCCATTCATAATGGTCGAATGATCTCGTGAAAATTCTTTACCGATTTGTGGAAAAACTCATTTTTTTAGCTCATACTTCATCAAATAGCAGGCTGTTTGACGAGCATGATTAATATCTTTTTGCCGAGATTTACTTAAAATATCTTCTTTCGAAACCCCGAAATATTTAGCGGTTTTATCAATAATTTTTTTTGAATTTAAGTGATTTGGTCTTGTTGGCCGGCTGTTTTGAATTAAACCTTGTGCAAGCTCGAGACTTGGCTTAATGTTTCTAAGTTCTGCCATTGCAATCAGTTGAGTAACTGCTCCAATAATTTCTCGAATATTTGTGCGATAATTTTCAGCGATAAATTCTGAAACTTCTGGTTCAAGTTTAACTTTTTCGTGTTCAGCGCGAGCTTCAACAATACTTTGGCGAGTTTCGAAATCCGGTAGTTGAATGTCAACCATCATTCCACTCTCGAAACGACTTTTAGCCTATCTGTTAAAGTTGGAATACTAGAAGGCGCACGATCACTTGAAAGAATTATTTGTTTATTTACGCGATGAAGTTCATTAAATGTATGAAAAATTCCTCTTGAGTTTTATCTTTTCCATAAATAAACTGAATATCATCAACAATTAAAAACATCGACATTTCGATATTTATCGGCATAGCCTTGCTTTTTGAGCGTACATTTTCCAAAAAAATCACGATAAAAATTCTCGATTGTAATATAAAGAACAGTCATTTCTGGATGCTTTTCAATTGCGTTTGATCGCTTGCATTAAGTGCGTTTTACTCAAGCCTCAGAATCACCATAAAAATAAAGTGGATTATATTTTTACCAGGATTTTTCTGCAACATTTTGACTAACAAAAATATGCTAATTCATTTGAGCCACCAACAATGAAATTTTCGAAAGTATAATCTTTATTTAAACCACTAGAATGTTTAGCTTTTTCAGTTTCTTTTGATTAAATCTTCAATAGAAGGTTTTTAGAGAAGGTGTCGGTATTTCTTCGGCTTGTTTTTAAGCTTTTTGTAGAAATAACCTCAAAAGAAATAACTTCGGGATTTTTACCATTGTTTCGAAAAGCTTTTTAATATGTTCGATATATTTTTCTTGATAGTGTTAGTTATGAAAGAATTTTTAGCACCAACAACTGCGTGATCATTTTCTAAAGATAGAAGTTGTGTGTCAGCAAACCAAGTCTTAAAAATTTGCACCTTTGAATTTTTAGGATCCATTTCGAGTTCAGCTAAGATATTTTTCCACAACTCATTCATAATTCTATTCTATAACATTTTTGAGTTTTCCACAACCTAAAATTTAAAGAAATAAAAATATGTTATAATTTTTGAAAAGTAGAAGAATTTTTTCCACATTTCTTAAATACTACTGTAATATCTGTGGAAAAGTCCTTGTTTTTGTGGAAAACTATGGTATACTACAAAATGAATTTAGTAAAATTTCAAGTTTAAATAACAGATTAAAAAGCTTTATGAAAAGTAATCAACTTGATTTTTTAATATTAAATTGTAAAATAGGATAGATATGCCAAAAAGAACACATCAACTCACATAAACGACATCGTGCGAAAACTCATGGTTTTCGAAATAAGATGTCTTCAAAGGCTGGAATTAAAGTTCTAAAACGACGCCGACTAAAAGGCCGAAAACGACTTACAGTCTAAAAATAATCTCACTCCAAGCGAGTGATTTTATTTTTGCTTGATTTTGTATTTTGTTTATGCTAAAATATTTTTGGATATTTTAGGAAAGGAGGAGGGGATGAGAAAAAGTTTAATTATTGGTTTTTTCGCTTTTTATCGCTCTTGTTTTTCGAAAAATACTTTTGCGGAAGATAGATCTATATATCGCGAGTTTATGCTACCGATTCGAAGGAGTTTGTTGAACTTTTTAATAGTAGTGAAGATTATAAATTTAAAGAAATTTCGCTTAAAAATAATCAAAAACAAATTGAAATTGCGAAAGTCCAAAATGGAATTTTTAAATCACAAGAATATATAACTTTTGCGCAAAAATGCTCAGAATTTGATGCAAAAATTTAAGGAAGAATTTCGAAATATCGATACTATCGGTCAGAAGCCTATTTTGGGGCTTTATATTGATGGGTGAATTGAAAGATTATATTTGTTCTGATGAAAAGAGATGTATTAAGGGTTTTTGTTAAAAATTCAACTGATTTAAAAACCTAGTAATAAGGGTGTTGAGAAAATTGCTATTTTCGAAATCTGAGATATTAAAAATGGTGATAAGATGACCCCTATTGAAGATAGAAATAATTATAATTTTCGGTTTACGAAATCTTGATAATTATTCACCAAGATTTGGTGGATTAAAGCTCGAAAACAGAAAAATTAAACGATAAAAAGATGAATTAGAAAAAAACCTGAAGCTCCTAAAATAGAAGATAAAGCTGAAGGCAAAAAGTTTTAAACTCTGAAAATGAGGGACTCTAAAAAGTGGAAAGAAGAAAATAAAAGCTAATATAAATGAAGAAAAAGTATTTTTAAAGATTCAGAGAATTTAAAAATGAGAAAAATATAGTTTTTATCCAAGATAAGCAACCGGAACAGCCAGAAAAAATACTAAATTAAATAATGAATCAGATAATCTAAAGAATCAGGGGCTAATTTTAGCACCAAACACTGGATTTTTGAAAAACTGAAAATAATAATTTTGTTTTTAAATTTAATGCTCTTAGCTATTTTTGAAGTTGTAATTTTAATAAAAGGAAAGTTTTTAAATGAAGATTTTTAGAATTATTTTTGAGTATTTTTGCTCACACTTTTTGGGATTTTTTAAATAAAACTCAAGCTTTTAAATACGCAAAATATTTTAATTTCAAAAGTTTCAAATTCAATGCTTGAAATCTCAAATTTTGGTGAAGATTTCAGTTTTCGAAAAATTGAAAATTATCCAGAATAGTCAAAATATTGAGTGAAATTTGAACGGAATTTTTTTAAAAAATCACAAATATTATTTAGTGAAAAAGATGGCGACGGAAAAATCTTGAGTCAAGATTTATTAAGTGAACAGATTGAGCTTTAAAATTGATGGCAAAAAGTTGATTTTTGTGTGCAGAAAAATATGAAGTGAAGAAAAATGCACCAGAAATTACTAAAGATGATATTCTAATTCGTAATTTTAATAAAAGATATTTTTGAAATTTCGCAAAAAGTGAATTTTAAACATGGTGGATTGGTTGAAATTGAAGAAGATTTTTGTGAAAATCTACAAATTAGTGAAGTTTTAATTAATTCGAATGAGCAGTTTTTAGAGTTAAAAAAATACTAAAAATCAGAAAATTTCACTTAAGAAATGTGGTATTGAAATTTATACGGGAAATAATAAAGATCCACAAAAAAATAGACTTCAAAGATATAGAGCTTTTTACCAAATGATTTTTTTAACAATTAATTTTTAATAGTGAAAATAGTTTTAAATTTTCGAAAACTGGCAACAATAAAATTATTCTTTTAAATTCAAAAACCAAGAAATTCAAAGTGTTGAATTAAAAAGGCTCAAAGAAAAATTTAAGCTGGATTTTTGATGGAAAAGAATGGAAACAAAGCTTTTAAAATAACAAAAATAGTGAAAATATTCTTCAAGTTTGTGAAGATGGGTTCTTTTTAAATGCTGAAAAATCATTGTGAAAAATAAAAACTTGCCAAGCAGGATATTTTTTTAAACGAAGAAACTGATCGCTGTAATAAGATCAAAGAAGAAAAATCAAGATGTGAAAATGGTTATTTCTAAATCTTGAAACAAATCGATGCAATAAAATTTTGGTAGAAAAAGCTATATTGGACTGCTGTGAAGGTTATGAGCGTAATTTAGAGACTAACAGGTGTCGAAAAATTTCAAGTACAATAGTTTCTAAAAAGATGTTTTATAGTGCCCCAGGTTATACACGAAATCCTGAAACAAATCGTTGTAGAAAAAACAGTAATGAAGTTAAAAAGAATTAGCGCATTGTAAAGATGGATATGAGAGAAATGAAGAGACGAACCGTTGCAGAAAAGTTGTAAAAAATAGCGGTGCTAGCGATGATGTAAAAAAAGATGAAGAAAAATCTAAGCAGGCCGAATTCACGGGTTGGTGGATTATCGCTGTTGTGATTTTTAGTATTTTTAGTAATTTTATTTTTTCGAATTTCGAAAAGATATTTTTGCGAAATTTTTCAAAAGGTAAAAATGAAAAAGCGGCGAATTCTAGGAATTGACCCTGGAACTGGAATTTTTAGGGGTTTGGCGTTGTAGATTGCCAGATTGGTAAGCCCTTAAAAATGGTAACTGGTGGTGTTATTTCAACTCCGGCTCATACACCAATTGAAATTCGGCTTGAAGAAATTTATAATGGCTTGAAAGAGATTATTGCAGAAACTACTCCAGATGAGGTTTCAATTGAAAAACTATTTTTCGAAAAATGTAACAACAGCTATTTTCGGTTGCTCAGGCTCGTGGTGTAGCTATTTTTAGTAGCTCAACAATCAAAAATTCCAATTGCAGAATACACTCCAAATCAGATTAAACAGACTTTTAACAGGTTATGGCGGAGCAAATAAAAAGCAAATGCAGGAAATGGTGCGTCTGAATTTAAATTTGGCTGAAATTCCGAAGCCAGATGATGCAGCCGATGCACTTGCTGCTGCAATTACGCATTTTTATATGACGCGTATTTAAAAACTTAAAGAGTTTATGGTAAAATAATTTAATGATTGCACATATTTCTGGAAAAATTGTTGAAAAATTTGCTGGTAGCGTGATTGTGGATGTTGCTGGTGTTGGATATGAAGTTATCGTTCCCACAAATGAGTTTGAACGAGCAGTTCTTGGTGATGATATTAAATTTTACACATATCATAATATTACCGATAGAAGTCAAGAACTTTTTGGTTTTTCGAGTTTGGCGGCTAAAAAACTTTTCGAACTTTTAATTACTGTTCAAGGAATTGGTCCAAGAGCTGGAATTGCAATTATGAGTTTAGGTGAAACTGAAGATGTTCGAAATTCGATTGCTTGCGAAGACGCAAAATTTATCCAAAAAGCATCTGGAGTTGGTAAGAAATCAGCTGAGCGTGTGATTTTAGATTTAAAAGATAAGGTTGGAATGGCGATTTCGAAGCATAATAGTGTTGGTACTAATATTAGCTTAGCTTCAGATGAGGCTTTAGAGGCGCTTATTGCGCTTGGATTTAACTTGAATGATGCAACGAAGGCATTAGAGCAAATCCCGCGTGATTTACCAACAGAAGAGCGCATTACTTTGGCATTGAAAACTGGAATTTAATTAAAAAAGGAAAAAGCCGCACATTTAGGCAGTCTGACGTTCAGCAGTCTAAAAGTAATCTGAGTTCACACATCTTATGAGTGAATTAAAAGACGGTTCAAAAAATGAGCCGTCTTTTTTCTATTATTCGTCAAATATAAATATTGTTTTTTTGGGGGTTAGATACCTTAGATTTGAATAAGAGAAGATAATATTAGTTTTATCTGGCAATATAACTAGACTGTAACTCCTTAAGTTATTTTTTCTTCTCTTTCCGCCTTACGCTTTTCTTCGTGCTTATCCAAGCTTTTCGAAAAGAATTGCTGGGTTAAATCCGTTAGCCAATCCGCAAAACGCTCTCCTGCGAATTGAATAGCGATAAGAATTCCAGTTACTACAATAAAAACCAAAAACCAAGTAATTATCCAAATTAGCCATTTTAATTATTTTTCTCCTTGTTTTCTTGCTTCCACTAAAAATATCTTTAAAATCGTCATCTCGCCAAAGTGTGAAAAAAAGTAATTCCCGCCAACTACAACAGAGACCATCACACCCGTAAGGCTACCTTCACGCTTTTTTGAGACTAGTTCGTTTATCTCTTTGCCTACAGATTTAAATAGCCCAGCCGATATATAAGAATCAGGATTAAATACGGAACCTGCTGTATAGCTTTGCCCGTAAAAAAAGCACCGAACCATTATCTCTGAATCCGTAAAATAGAAACCCAATAATAGCTATTGTTATAATTGCCAATCGAATTTTAATGCTATTTTTCATATTACTCTACCTTTTACGTTACTTATAATCGATACCTTTTCTTGTAATTGCAATGACCTTTCCTTTACTAAGAAAAACAATCACTGATTTACCGTCTTTTAATTTGTAAACGTAGTAGTCTGTAATGATACCATTTATTCCCACAGTCCAATTTGATTTTTGAGACAGGATTGATTCACCACTGGATAAGTCCATTTTTAGTAATTTTTCATATAGCTGGGTAACATCACTAAGAGAAGAGGACTTCTCGTGTGGTGCTCCAACCGACTTAAGCAAGTCTTTTTCGGTTAGTTCATTCTGAACACTTGGAAAATTCGATAAAACTAAATCGTTTCTCTTATTTGCGCAAGAAACAAGTAACAGAATCATCACTAAACATGTAATCACCATTCCTAATTTTTTCATCATTATTCTACCTTTTTTTAAATTCAAACTTTAACGAATTTTTCTCCAATCATAAAACCATTCTGGTTATCAGAATTATCATTCAATGGCTTATTTTCGAAAATACAAAAGTCTTCTGGTCATCGGACAGGGGTTGCAATTCCAGAAATATTTTTTTCCTTCAATTACAATTTTGTCGCCTTTTTTTGATGCCATTTGGCGGAGAAAGTTTCGCCGTTGTCCATTGTTAAAGTTCCGTCTTTTTTTATCTCCATAGTAGCATTCCAGTGAATATATTTAGAGATAATTGAAGCAAGGTCGGCTTGTCCAGTTGCTTTACCTGCGATTTTCGCTCCATCTTCTCTAACACTTCCTTGGTCGAAGATATCGGTCTTCCATTTGCCTGTGAAGTTCTTAGGGGAACTACAACCTAAAAGCGTAAAACATGACAGTAAAATTATAAATGAGAAAAATAACTTTCTTTTCATCGGCGTTCTTCCTAATAAATTACCAATATCTATCAAAGGCACTAAGAATATAGCTTAGGTCTTTGGATTGTTCTTTAATCTTCCCACCAACGACTAATTGATATTCAATTCCGCCAAGAAAACCACCTGAGCTTTCAATAATCTCAACCAATTCACCACGAACAACTTTTTGATTTAAACGAGTACTCATTTTAAACCTCTTTCTATTCTATCTCGAACTATATTGCATAATTCGTTCTATAATGGCGTCACGGCGGTTAATGCTTTCAGACATTTTTATCGCGCCATTAAGACCATACCACATTTTCGAAAATCCAGAATCACCTAGAGCAATGAGCTGAAGCCCGCATTCATTCTCAAGTTGGTAAACATAAACCTGAACTGCATAAAATTGCGGAGAGAATAAGCCAGCTTTACCTTTAATGACGATTTCTATATCAGCTCTATCATCAAAATCAGCTAATGCACCCGAACTACTCTGAATAGCTTCTGGGGTTGTTTTCCACTCGGCGCAAATTTCTTGAAGAATCACGCCAATATCAGAAACCGAAAGTTTGGTTGTTACCTCAACTGATTCGGCTTTTAAGTCGTTAAGTCCCATAAAGAACCTCCATTTTTTATTTTTCACTCAAAAAATCCCTGCTACAATAGGGGTTGAGCTTGTTTTAGTTAACGGTCGTTTGTTAAAACAATCAAAGTTATCAATAAAAATATTTTAAATGCTGATTTAATAAGGTTTTAGTTACCTTGTTGAATTGGCATTTTTATTTTTTCATTGTTTTAGTTGACGACCGTTTGCTAAAACTGTTGATAGGTTTAATGTACTATTTTTCTAAGGATTTGTCAATCAATTATAGGTGATTTTTTCTATTTATTTGAATACTATTGCGCCTTAGCACATTATATATGGTTGCGGTGGAAATGTTCAGCTGATTCGCAATATTTCGAACGGACATTTCTTTTTGCTGGTATTGTGCAATAATTTGCTTTTTCTTTATCTTTCGCTATTCCTTTATTACCAAGTTTCACACCTTTTTTTCTTTTCGCTTTACGGAGTCCGTCTTTAGTGCGTTCCGAAATCGCTTGAAGCTCCCATTCTGCCACATAGCCCAACATCAAACAAAAGAACTTTCCAGTTAAAGAATCTGTTTCAATATTTTCATGAATAGATTGAAGATGAATACCATGTTTGGTTAAATCTTCAATAATAGCAGAGAGGTGAAGCATCTTTCTCGTAAGCCTATCCAATTTATAGACGACAAAATTTGTTTTAACACCTTGTTTAGCATAATTTTTGGCTAATTTCAACGCCTTATCAAGTTTCGGTCGCTCTTGATTTCCGCCTGAGTCTTTCTCAATATAGAGTTTATCGCAAAAGCCGAGTGCTTCTTTTTGAACAGATAACCCCAATTCTTGCCGATTATCTGTTGAACTAACGCGAGCATAACCGATAGTTATGGTTTTGATATTTTCTAATTTGTTCTTGTGATGATTTGTCAAAATTTCTCCTTTCTTTACTATTGTAGCAGGTAGTTATATTTTTAGAGAAAAATTAACGAAATGAAAAAGACCCACGAGGGTGGGACTTGAGGGGGACAATGTGGTAGAATGGTCATTTTAGTCAGTTCCTTTGTTCTGTAATGTGCGAGAGACAGTCAACAAAAAAACGTATTCATTTGTTGTTGCGCCATTATTAATCAGGTCAAATACTTCAAATTGTTCTTCCTATTGCTTTATATAATAGCTAAAAGTGTTTGCTCTTTCAAAGAATAAAAATCCTCCTGTTAATGTTGACCCAGAGAAATATTTTTACTATAGATTACACCTCGATAAATAGTAAAATAAGAAATCTTTTGAAAAATCTCCTACTTCTTTGTATAATATTACTGTAAATAAAAAAATTATTCTATTTCAGGGTTCTTGTTTGACTATTTTCCAATTTCGCTACAATTTATTTCACAATAATTTATGGAGGAATCAAATATGAAAACTACTAAGAAAAAAATTTTTGCCTATGTTTATACTGGTCTTACTATAATTTGCTTACCTTTTAATTTAGTTAACGCTCCAAATGTTATTCATGATAGTATAAATAAGTTAGAAGCGTATAGAATAGCAATCGTTCCCAAAGAAGTCAAAGAATTTGGAGATACTCTTGCAGGAAATCCAGATAAAGCGATTGAAGAACTTAAAAGGTATTACACAAGATAATAATGATTTAAGTAACAATATTTCAAAAGATTTATCTGAGACAAAGCATGAGATTGAAAATATAAAAGCAATACAAACTAACCAAAATCAATACTCATCACCTAAAGAGCCAAACCCTCAAGACATTGTTAATGTTACCGTTATTAATGTTTGCACGGGAGAAAAGCAACAAGTGAAAATGACTTATGCAGAATACCTTAGTCGTATTCAACATTAAGCAGCATATTTCTTAGAGAAAAAATAGGTAGTATAACAAAAAGCGAAAAATAAAAGCACCACTCAGAATGGTGCTAAATAGAAAAAGAATCTAAACAATAGAATAACAAAATATTTACATGAAACTGCAAAAGTCCCTATCTCATCCCCTTGAGTTATACTTGCAGTTTTTGTTGTAGTTCTACTGAATAACTTTAACATTATACACCAAAAAGTTCTATTCTGTCAATAATTTTCTGAATTTTCTTTATTTTAACAGATTTTTCACCTCCTCCAACTCCTTCAAACTCTCCAGCTCGTCAATCGCCTCCACATCATATAGGCCGACCTGCACAGGCATTTCCGACAATTCCTTTCGAAAATGTTGACCCAACTTTACCAAAAATTCTGGGTTGTATCCAATCTCCAATAATTCCAACAAAGTTTTTCGCCGTTTGGGTTAGGTGGAAGGCGTGGTAGTTAAAAACGTAGTCTTCGGCTTTAGTGGTAAAAACCAGTACTCTCTCATCGGTTTGAAATCCCGCCAGTTCACCTTGCTCCACTAAAATCTCGTGCCGTCCACCACCCAAAAGCAAGCCAGCTTCAAGGAGCTTCGCAATTTCCAACGCCTTGACGCCAAAAGTTTCATATAACTCAAAAAAATCCTCGTGCGAAATCAGCTGGTGGTCTTCGACATACTCACCCGATAGTTCATCAAAGGAATTGTCATAAAAAGTCAGCGGTGCTATTTTTTCGAAAAAGTGTGATATCTTCTTGGCTCAATAAATTAAGGGCTTGAACCGTTCGAGGGTTGGGGTCGCTGGTGTTTGTGACGAGGTCTTCAAACAGAAAATTCGAAACTACTTGCTCTTTTTGAAATTCCAGCGAATGGTAGTTGACCTGATTATCTTTAGCATTGGCAAGGGCGTAATAGAGACATTCCGCCAAGAAGAGATAAGGTCGAGTTTGGTAATGCTGTTCGAAAGAGTATTTCAGACCACTGTAAAATATCTTTTGGGAAAGTTAGCGGAAGTTTCCAAAAGCTGGTAAATTTCTTCAATCGTGCCGTGGAGTTCAAACTTGCTTTCACGGTAGTTTTCGTTTTTCAGGCGTTTTTCTACCGTAATCAAGTAACTTGCAACATCTCCCTATCTCATCGTCTTTAATGAAATAATATAGAGTTCGACCTTGATTTTGCTCCGCTGTAAAAGCTTGTTAAAGCTGGTATCGGCAATGTTTCCCAACGCATCCTCATACAGTGCCTTAGTGATACCTACGGCAACCTTTTTCGGCACAGCCCAGTTCTCGGACTTGGAATTCTTAAAAATGATAGAGAGTAGTTTCGAAAATGTGAACATAGGCAAACCTCACAAATGGCATTATTTTGGCATTGAAATGGAAACAAAATAGCCTTTCCGTGGAGCTATAATAGAGCCATCAGTTAGCTAACAACATTATATCACACCAGAGCTCGGGCGTGATAGAGAAAGGAGGACTTGCTTATAGGCGAATAACTGTGACATATTTCATCAAAGAATAAAGGAGAAATCTCATGAATCACATTCAAAAATCAAACTCAAAAGTAGACCTTCCTCAACTTGTTAGCCCCTATCAGTTAGAAGTAGCTAAAACACTAAGTGAAGCGATGGCAGATAATCAAGTCTTGGAGCTTCTCGCTAGCGATATTTTATATAAAGTGGGCAATCTGGTGCTTACTCAGACTGAAATACTCAAAAATACGCCAGAAGCTAAAGCATATACAGATTATATTCTTAAAGCATTCACTTATTACGCTACTGAAAAGATGAAATGAGGTAGCTTTATGATGGATTACTTTATAGCTTTTATAATTATCATTGTTGTTGTATTTCTTTGGGATTGGTTAGAAAAACCAAAACAAGCAAATGAAAAACACTGTAGCGAAGAAGAAATTGCCCTGGCAGAATTTCTGGAGAAACGGCAAGAAATCAATCAACTTTTCTTGGTTGCAAAGTCCGAATTGAGAAAATTTGAAAGAAAATAAAAGCCTTGATTGGACTAGACAAAAGGAAAAAATATGTTGAAATATACTACTGTTTCATTGCTTACAATTCATTCCAATCGCTCTAAAAACTAAAGGTAATAAAATTTAACTTTTTACCAATTTTCTTGTATAAATGGAGGCAGAAAGGAGACCAGCCATGAAAAAACTAATAGCATATATTCTTGTATTTGTTGCTTGTGCTTGGCTTATTAACTGGGCGGTGAAACTAATTCTGGAAGTTTGGTGGTTCTTGGTTTTGATGACTGCAGTTGTTTTCATTGGCTGGTTCGCCTTTCAGATTATTAAATCTAAAGATTGGAGGTAGAAATGAAAAGAAAATTCGAAGCCTTATCTTGGAGCGAGTGGAACTGGCAACGTCCGTTTTCTGAAGAAGACGTCAAAAGTTTGCTTGGACAGTTGGTCGGTCTAACTCGACGTAAAAGCATTGTTTTTGAAGTTCGCATGACTAAAAACCGCGTACAGTATCTTCTGGGGACGGAAGAACAAGATAAACGTCATATTCACCAGCTAATTCAATCACACCGAACTATTCAGTTTTCAAGAGCTCCTAAGCGCGAAAAACTTTCGGTTGCACGGTTAGTGAATATCAAAGAATCTCACTATGCTTTAAAAACGGACTCTGTAGAAAACATGATACGTTCAAGCCTTGCAATTTCAAAAATACTTCAGCCAGATGAAACAGTAGTTGTTCAGTTGGTCATTGGCGCAAGTTCACCACCTCGTCCACAACCAAAAGATTTGCCGAATTTATCCGCTAAATGGTATCAAGTGATTACAAATAATATTCCTGAGCTTTCCGAAAATTCAAAAAAGCTGATGAAACAAAAATTGAACCAATCTACTTTTAAGTGTGAAATTCGTCTTGGTGTCCAATCTCGCAGTATTTTGCGAACAAAAGAATTTTTTGACAGCCTACTTAGTAGTTTTCGCATGATGGAATCAAATGCAACCATTAAATTAAAACCATTAGCTATCCAAAAACTTAATCAAGCACAAGCCTCTTGGTCTTTCCCATATAGTTTATCCGTCTCAGACTTAGCTTGTTTCATGCTTTTACCTATTGGGGAAGAAAATATTGCAGGTGTGCCAAATGTTCACCCTAAATTAGTAGCGCCACCTTTAGGCTACAATATTAATCGGAAGATTCAGCGAAGTCTGGCGCAAACGGTTGAAAGTCAACCAAGACCAATTCAAATTTCAGCTCAAGCTGGCAAAAAGCACACCGTTTTTCTCGGCTCAACAGGTTGCGGCAAAACTACCACTATGAGTCATTTAATTTTATCAGATATACAGTCGAAAAGTCACAGCATGGTTGTAATAGACGCCAAAGGTCAACTTACTCATGAACTTTTAGAGCGCACATCAGCTGAACACGATGAAGATACAGTAGTCATTTCACCAACCGCCAAACGAGTTGTTGGCATCAATCCTTTTGAACTCACCAAGTATGGTATTGAACCCGAAGTTATCGCAGACTATCTATTGGAGCTATTTAAAGGGTTATATCCTGAACATTTTGGAATTTACTCACTGGATATTTTGTCACACAGTTTTCTAACACTTGCTAGGATTCCAAACACTTCTTTAGTCATGTTACCAAGTCTGCTCACTAATCAATCCTTTCGAAATAAACTATTAAGAGAGTTAAAAGACCCAATCGGGCTGGAAAGTTTCTGGAACTGGTTTGAGCTACTCAGTGAAGCTCAACGTCACCAGATGTTAAACCCCATTTTGAATAAATTCCGACAGTTTTTGCTTCGCCCGCAACTTCGGGCAATGTTGGGACAAAGTAAACCTAGCTTTAGTTTAGTGGAAATTTTTCAATCTAGAAAGATTGTATTGATTCCACTAAATAAATCTGTAATCGGTTCAGAGTCTGCGAAACTAATTGGTAGCCTAATCACTTCAATGCTCTGGATGTTAATTTTGCGCCAGTCTTCGGTTGAGCCAAGCAAACGCCAATCGGTCTTTATCTATATTGATGAAACGCCGAGTTTCTTAGGAATCCCTAACGCTAACTTAGACGAAGCACTTTCGCAATCTCGCCAATTTAATGTTGGCTGGAATATTGGCTTCCAACACCTCGCCCAGATGTCGCCTCAGCTAAAAGCTGGGATTGAATCCAATGTTGCGAATAAAATTGTTTTTGGCTTAAATCTTGATGAAGCTTGCGAAATGGCAAAATATACTCTGGAGATTGATAAAGAAGATTTTTACAGCTTACCACCATTTTGGGCATATATTCGTACTGAAATTTCACAAAATACTTATCGTTGGATTATTGGTAAAACCTATCCGCCTAAACCAAAAATTAGAGATAGTCGTGCACCATATCTAAACAGCCTAACTAGATACGGACAAGATATTTCAGAAATTGAAAGCCAATTTGAAAACTACATTTTGAAAAAAATCTTCTTCGAAAAATGAAGATTCTAACCAAAAATTAACAGATTTAGGGCGCAAAAAGCGTTCCAATCGCTCTTCGAATCGTGTTGATAAAGAAAATTCTACAACCCCTGATAAATAAAGGTTTTCAGGATTTTTACTCACACGACTTACTCCGTAACTAAGCACATTTTACGGGAGCACACCTTTAAATTTTAATGGAGAACAAAACAGATGAAATGGAATTACAAAATAGATAATGACACGCAAATTCTTTACTTTTTAAGTCAAGCAAGATATGCGACTACTAACCAGTTAGCAAGATTATTTTTTGCCAGTAGCGTGAGAGCTGACACCGCAATTCGCCGAACCAATTTTGCGCTTCAAAGTCTTAAACAAGCTGGATTGGTTTCACACTTAAAACGGCGAATTGGTGGTGCACGCCGTGGCTCTGCCTCTTATGTTTGGCAAATTACTTTTCAGGGACTAAAATTTCTTAAAAACCAAGATGAGACAGTTGTTTTGCGCTATAAAAATCAATATGAACCAACTCAGCACCACGTTGAACATACTTTAGCAATTACGGAAATCTTTGTTGAGACACTGGAGACCGTTCGAGATTCAGAAAAACTATCGCTTGAAACTTTTTCCTTTGAGCCGAACTCTTGGCGCAGCTACCAAAAACTTTCTGGTATAGGCAGAACTCTAAAACCTGACGCTTATTTGGAGCTGGTTAATCACGATTACGAAGACCATTATTTTCTGGAAATAGACCGAAGCACGGAAAGTCTTGCACGTGTCGTAAATACTTGTAAGAAATATATCGAATATTATCGCTCAGGTATTGAACAGCGCCAAAAGGAAGTTTTCCCATTTGTGCTTTGGATCGTGCCAGATGATAAGCGTAAACTCGCTATCTCGAAAGTTATTCAGAATGAACTACATAACTTTTGGGAACTGTTCACTGTCATAACGCTGGAAGAATACCCAGATTATATCAAGGGAGGAATAGCTAATGAATCAAAAAAATAAAGACCGAGACTCAAACCAGCCCTTACGCACCGCCGATGAAATTTGTCGAATTGGTCGAACGACTTACTTAATCCGTCACCGTTTTACTGGGAATCACAATCTTGAAAATGTCCTAGAAAGGTTGATTTTAAGCGATAAATCACTACTTTAACAGTAGTAAAAATGGTATAATAGAAGTATAAGGTGTGTGAACTCCAAAAGGAGAAAAACACATGAACAGAACTTTGACAATTTCAGATTATAGACAAGTAGATACTTCGAAACTTTCAGATATTACAGTGGTTTATTGTCGCTTAAGTCAAGACGATGGGCTAGACGGAGACAGTAACTCAATTATCAATCAGAAGAAAATTCTGCTTGATGTAGTTACAAGAGAAAATCTCCCTAATCCCATTTTGTTTGTCGATGATGGCTTTAGTGGCACAAATTTTGATCGCCCAGCAATTTCGGAGCTACTTAGACTGGTGGAAAATCGGCAAGTTTCAAAACTTTATCGTTAAGGATTTTGAGCCGTTTAGGTCGGTCTTATATCAAGGTTGGTCAACTAACGGAAATCACTTTTCCTAGCTTTGATGTCCGCTTTATCGCCCTAAATGATGGCGTAGATTCGAATAAGCCTAATGAAACTAACTCAATTTTCTTGCCAATCAAGAGTCTAATGGACGAAATGTATGCAGCAGATACCAGCAAGAAGATTCGGGCGGTGGTTCAAGCTAAAGCCAAAGCTGGCGAGCGAGTAACTACTAATCCACCTTACGGCTATCTCAAAGATTCAAACAACCCTAAAAATTGGATCATTGACCCGGTTGCCAGTGAAGTTGTGAAACGGATTTTTCAGGAAGCGAAAATTGGAAAAAGTCTTTCGGAGATTTCGAAAGGGTTAGAAAATGACAAAATTTTTAAACCAGACCGCCACCGAATAGAAATTGGTTTGAAGTCGATTTCTTCCAGCCCAAATGTGGAAACTTTGCCTTATTTTTGGACGCGAGAAACCCTAAGCGCTATCTTAGGGCGTGAAGAGTATCTTGGGCATACTGTCAATCTTCGAACTCGTACGAAATCATACAAAGATAAGCGTAAGGTGGATAATCCGAAGGAAGGTTGGTTAGTTTTCAAAAATACTCATGAAGCGATTATCGACCAAGAAACTTTTGAGATTGTTCAGAAAATGAGAAGTCATAAACGGTCTAATCAACGGTATAAAAATCGGGCTGGTCATGAAAACTTGTTTGCAGGATTAGTTTTTTGTGGAACTTGCGGAAGAAAACACTATTTCTGCCCATTTCAAAGTAAAACAGGACTCAATCATGACCATTATAAGTGTTCTGGTTACCGTAAGCCGATTGATGGTTGCGAAAATCCCCACTACATTCAAAAATCTGCCCTGATTGAGATTGTGAGTAGCAAACTCCGCCAAACTATTCAGGAAGCCCACTTCAACCAAGAAGCCTTTTTGAAAAAGTTGGAACAGCAAAGCCAAGCTCAATTTAGCAAAGATAACAAACTCCAACAGCTACAACTTCAAAAAGATGAGCATCGCTCTAAAGAGATTGATAGCATTATTCAAAAACTTTATGAAGATAATCTACTTGGTAAAATTTCAGATGAACGCTTTGTAAAGCTAAGTCAGAGCTATGAAGAAGAACAGAGACAACTTCAAACTTCCATTTCTGACTTAACAGAAAAACTCGCCCAGCAACAAGAAGATAGTCTTAATATCTCCAAGTTTATGGCGAGAATTTCCAAATATACAGAGCTACCAGAACTAACCGTTGAAATAGTGAATGAACTGATTGACAAGATTGTGATTCATAAACCAACTGGTACGAAACGTAATCGTATTATTCAAATTGACATTTATTACAATTTCATCGGAAAACTGAACATCGAGAAAAGCAGAGCCAAACGAATTGGCTCGCTAATATTAACCCAAATAACTAAACTGCTATGTGTCAGGTCAGCCTTTGTGCGACTGTTTTTATTTTTACGACTTCTTCTCGCAGGAGATAAATTGTCCTGTGCAGAAAGCCAATTTGTTCGCCCTGTAAATTGAGAATATCTTTTTTCGAGTTTTTTGAACCCGTATTTATTATTCTCTGTGATACTATAAATATCACCTTTTGTGTTTATAGCGAAACAACCTCCTGTTTGGACAATAACCGCAATACGCTCCCTTTCGAACCCATTTGCTGCATCCAGATTTTTAATAACTGCATATTCCGGACTTACTTTTGAATCCGTTTTGGAATACGCGTCTAGAGATAATTCTTGTGAAATCGAAAATAGCTTTGGTTAAATTATCTTTTGCTAACTCCTTGTCACCTTTCGCCATTTTTAACGGCGTTTTTCCAGGTAGCGATGTCGCGATTAATTGAAGTTTGTAAATTGCTCATATCAAGAGCCTCCTATATAAATTTCTTATTCCAAAAGAGGAATACTATGTTAAGATTATAACAAATTTTTTTCTATTTTTGTCAAGTCGTGGTATAATATAAGCAATGGCTATTGAAAGAATTATTGATGCAAACTTACATGATGACGAACCGCAAGAACAGCAGGTTGAGATTTCTTTACGCCCAACAAATTTTTGATGAATATGTTGGTCAAGAACGATTGAAGAAAAACTTAAAACTTGCAATTGAAGCTTCAAGAAAAGCGTGGTGAAAATATTGACCATGTGCTTCTTTATGGTCCGCCGGGGTTAGGAAAAACTACAATGGCAAATGTGATTGCGCGTGAAATGGGTGCGAATATTCGAATCACATCTGGCCCAGCAATTGAAAAAGCTGGTGATTTAGCTTCGATTGTAACAAATTTACAAGATGGTGATATTCTTTTTATTGATGAAATTCACCGAATGCCACGCGCTGTTGAAGAAATTCTTTATTCCGCAATGGAAGATTTCAAACTTGATATTGTGATTGGTAAAGGTCCAGCCGCACGCTCGGTTCGGTTAGATTTGCCACATTTTACGGTTATTGGAGCAACTACTAGAACAGGAAGTTTAGCGGCACCACTTCGAGACCGTTTTGGTCATATTTATAGATTGGAATTTTACACACCTGAAGAGATTTCGAAAATTATTTTACGTTCAAGTAAAATTTTAGGGAGTAGAATTCAAGATGAGGCTTCGAAAATTCTATCAACGAGAGCAAGGTTAACTCCACGAATTGCAAACCGAGATTTTTCAAAAGCGGGTTCGTGATTATGCTGATGTTAATGGTGATGGAATTATTGATTCGAAAACTGCTCAAAATGCTTTAAAAATGCTTGAAATTGATGAACTAGGGCTCGACACAGCAGATAGAAATCTATTGAATTCGGTGATTGAAAATTACGGAACACGGCCAGTTGGCTTAAATACAATGGCAGCATTAACTGGTGATGAAACTGCAACAATCGAAGATTTTTATGAACCGTATCTGATGCAGATTGGTTTTTTACAACGAACTCCTCGTGGAAGAATTATCACCAAAAAAGCATTTGAACATTTAGGAAAGGAATTTAAAGATGAATGATAAGCAAAAGCTTGGCGCAAAAATTTGAAGAAAAATCGCACAAAATGGGCAGAATTTAACTTTCGAAAATAACTTAGGGGCTCCAATTCAAGTTCAGCCGGTTATGCAAGTAGAAGTTCCTGTTGGTGATCCGCGCGTAATTAAAGCAAGACACGAACAATCCGTGAAAACTTATCCTGATATCACGGTTGATGAAGATGAATATGTGGTTCTTTCAATGCGCCGTCATTCACTCGGTTATCTTTTTAAATATTATTTTTAGCGCATTTATTGGTGTTTTGCTAATAAGCGCGTGGATTATTATCTGTTTTTATGCCGAATCCGCTGCCAATTCCTGCAAACTTTAAGCCACAAATTTCTTTGATTTTTGGCTCAATTACGCTACTTTTTAATTATATTAACTTATGTTAATTATGTTGTATATCGAGCAAATAGATTTGTAATTACGAATGAACGCGCAGTTCAATGGATTTCGAATACGATTATGAGCCAAAAAAAGCAGGTGATTAACCTTGAATCGATTGAAGATATTTCTTACTCTCAAGATGGAATTTTGCAGCATTTGTTTGATTATGGAACTGTTAAATTGAGCACTGTTGGCGATGAATCAACTTACACTTTTCCATTTTCACCAAATCCAGACAAAAAAGCAGAATTTTTGAGTGATATTGTTGAGGCTGCTCGCGAAAATCAAATGCTTTCTGATAAACTTTTTGAAGAAGGTATAAAAATGAGTGTAAAATAATAAAAAACGGCTTTCGAAAATTTGTGAGCCGTTTTTTAATATTTAATTTCGAGATTTTTTAATAAAATCACCTTCTTTTTCTAATTTTGCCCGAAGTGTGAATTTTTTTGCATTTACCGTTTTTCACAGTTGGTTGGTTCGTAGTGATATTCACTTTTTTTCTTCATTAATTATAATTCCAGAAGGGTCGGTTAGAAGATTTGGCTCAATACCTTTAACGACATCTTCGTTGATTTTTCAGGGTAATAGCCGTTTTTTTCTTGTAATAAACTTCTTCTAGATTATAATAAATTTCATTAATCGAAAGTTTTTCGAATTTGATCGCGTTGAACTGCGAGAAGTTCGAATCTTTGTATTGTAAAAATTACGCCAACGACGATTAAAAATATAATTACAACACAAATTTCAATAACTGTAAAACCAGATTTTTCTTCATATTTTTTATTATATCACAATTTATTTTAATCTAATCAGTTTGAATTTGCTAAAAAAATTATGATAGAATTTGTCCATTGCTGGTTTATAAAATTAGTAAAGTAAAATTATGGGGGTGAAGAAAATGATTGAAATTCCTATCGGTATAGATACTGATGGTGAAATAATTTATTGTAAAAACTTTTTGGGCTAGATAGACGCTATAATGCAATTACTAATCGTAAAATTATCTGTAAATCAAAGAGCTAAAATACAAAATGCTCGTGAGCAGCTTGCGAGGCAGAAAGGCGCAACAGTTTTCTAATTATTTTTAAGGTTCATTTTGAGCCTTTTTTTCTTTTTTAAAAAAATAACCTTGAACATTTTGCTAAAAAAATGTTAAAATAAAGATATTATTTTAAGGAGAAAAATTTTTATGGCTAAAAGCAAAAACAGATGTAGGAATGGCTGAAGATGGTAAAAAAACAAGCGCTAGATTTAGCGATTGCACAAATTTCGAAACAATTCGGCGATGGTTCAATTATGAAGCTTGGTGAAAATCATAAAGTTGATGTTGAACTTTTGCCTTCAGGATGTTTAAGTCTAGATATTGCACTTGGTGGTGGATACCCTAAGGGGCGAATTATTGAAATTTATGGACCAGAAAGTTCAGGGAAAACTACTTTAACGCTTCATGCAATTGCCGAAATTCAAAAACAAGGTGGAACGGCGGCGTTTATTGATGCTGAGCATGCGCTTGATCCAGCTTATGCACGCAAACTTGGTGTTGATACTGAAAACTTGCTTGTTGCACAGCCTGATAATGGTGAGCAAGCGCTTGAAATTACTGAAACTTTGGTGCGTTCGAACGCAGTTGATTTAATTGTAGTCGACTCAGTTGCAGCTCTTGTTCCGCAGGCTGAAATTGATGGAGATATGGGTGACGCTCACATGGGACTTCAAGCTCGTTTAATGTCGCAAGCGCTTCGAAAACTTACTGGAATTATCAATAAATCAAAAGTTACGGTAATTTTCATCAACCAAATTCGAATGAAAATTGGTGTGATGTTTGAAATCCTGAAACCACAACTGGTGGTAACGGCTTAAATTCTATGCTTCAGTTCGTGCTGATATTCGCCGAACAGCTCAAATTAAAAGTGGTGATGATGTAATTGGAAACCGTACAAAGGTTAAAATTGTGAAAAACAAGATTGCAGCACCGTTCCGAGTTGCCGAATTCGACATTATGTATAACGAGGGAATTTCGAAAACTGGAGATATTATAGATTTAGCGGTTGAACATGAAATTTTAGGAAAAATCTGGCGCATTCTATAAATATAATGATCAGAATATTGGTCAAGGTCGTGAAAACGCTAAACGATATTTGCTTGAAAATCCAGATGTAATGACAGAAATTGATGCTAAGGTTCGAGCAAAAATTCGTGGTGAAGAATTTATTGAAGAAACTCCAAACGAAGAAAAACTGAAGAATAAAATACTAGCCCGATAAATTTGGGCTAATTTGATTTTAATTTTTATGGCATTAGAGATTTTTGATCATAGTGATTTTTGAATATAAAAAGATAAAAGAGCTCTCAAGAAGCTACTTTTTAAGGATGGTTTTTTCATAATCACAGATATAAAACAAGCAGTTAAAAAAATCAAAAATCGGGTAAATATTTTTGTGAATGGAAAATATCGTTTTTTTCGCTAGATATTTTTCAGTTAACTCAATTAAATGTTAAAAATTGGATCTAAATTTACAAAAACTGAAATCGAAAAATCTTGAACAGCAGAGTGAATTTGGCAAGCTCTATGCTTTAGCTTTAAGTTATTGCTTAATGAGGCCGCATTCTAAAAGGAAATTAGTGATTATTTATGGAAAAACTTTGAATCGTAAGCTTAAAAATCGTAAAACTGGTGAATTTTATGAAAAAGGAGTTTTGAAAAATCTCAGTTGAACAAGTTTTTGAGCCGATTGATTGAAAAAATATATTGATGATGAAAAGTTTGCTAAATTCTGGGTTGAAAATCGTAATCAGAGAAAAGGTAGCTCAATTAAAAACTAAAATCTGAATTATTTTTCGAAAGGTGTTTCTTCAGATATTATTGAACAGGTTTTTAAGTGAATCAAATCGAAATGATGAGGATGAGATTCAAAAAATAATCGCTAAAAAAGCTAAAAAATATACAGATGAACAAAAAGTTAATTGCTTATTTGGCTCGACAGGGTTTTTCTTTTGATGAAATTAAAAAGGCGCTTTCGAAAGAATAATTTTAATCTCGAAAGGATTTATATAATTTGGCACAAAATTCTCAGTTCTTTCTGCTCGTTTTTGTGGGGCTTCTTCTTTTTCGCAGCGAATTGTGATAGTATCGTCACTTATCGCAACAATTTGAGATCGGTGAATTGTTAAAGCTGGGTCGTTTAATGATTTTAAAAATGGCCGTTTTACGATTAATTGTTGAACTGAAAAATCAGCTAAACTTAAAGTGTAGTCAATTATTTTACCAATTTTTGAACCTTTTTCATCTTCAACTTTAAGATTTAAGATATCAAAATCAAGGTCAATTATTTCTTTAATTTTAATTACATCTGTTGGTAGAATAAAATCTTCACCAGAGTCGATAATAAACCCAATTCTGAAAGCTCACGAATATCGGCGATTCGTATTAACATTTCTTCGTTCGAAAAAGAATTAGCTTTTTAATTGGTAAGCTAAAATTTGTAAATTTTCAGGATTAATAATTGCATTGCCGGTTAGGGCAAGTTGAGAGCCAGTTTGTAGCCCCATAATTGTGTGTTGAGTAATTTTGAAGCTAAAATTAACATAATTATTTATGATTTTAACAAATTATTGTTTTTAAAAATCCAGTTTTCCGCATTAATTCTGGTAGAATTGTTTCGTTTTGTAGAACCTTTCGCTAAACCATCTAATTTCATATTTCTAAAATTATTTATTGAAAGAATTTCTTCAATTTCAACTGAAGTTGGCTTAATTTTTAGTTAGATTTTTAATTTCTTTTTGAAATCTGCTATTAATTAAACTTAAAACTTCAAAAATTGCAGTATTTCCAGAGAAAGCTAATTCGTAATTTTCTCGAACAATTGGTAATTCTAAAATAGCATTTGAAGAAGTTGAAAGTTTATTTTTGGGTGAACTTTATCGCGAAAAATCTTTTTCTAACTGATGGATTTTTACTCCCGTAGTTTTAAATTCCTGTAAAATCAGCGAAGATTCTTCTTTTTAAGATTTTGGTTTTCGAAATTGCTCGAAACGGTACGAATTAAGGTTTGCGAGATCATTCCTAAAAACATTTGCACTAATTAAGAACGGTTCAATTCGAGATAATTTAAGAATGGGATAATTTCACTTATTTTTGAACTGGAAGGCTTGCGATGATGAATTTCCCTCGCATTGAAGCGTCAAAAATAAGCTCGGCAGTTTTCGAATCTTTTTAGGTTATCAATATATAAAATATCAGGATTTTTGACTCAAAGCTGATTTAGTCATTTCAAAATAATCTAAACCAATTCTTGGATTGATTTCAGTCTGGTTAATTCCTGAATAGTCAATATTTTTCAATTGTAACAATATTTTTCGCTCGAATTTAATTCATTTAAAATTGAGAAATTAGTTGTGTTATTTCCTTCACTAATTGTAAAAACAATTCCACGGTTGGCGTAAAATTTGTTGAATTTGCTGTAAAGCTTTTCACCCCAAAGTCCAACTTCGTTAAGTTTTTTCTAACACTTTTTCGAGCTCGAATTAACCTTAGAGTAACTTTCTCGCCCAAAAACTGGAGTTATAGAAATTCGAATCTGAGCTTCTCCGTGTCGAACTGTAGCGGATTGTGGAAAAGTTTTTCGCTAAAAATTTAAACCGCCAAGATGTTTAAAAATATTTAGCTAATTTTTGGTAAAAATCTTTTCGAAAATTCATTAACGGTTTTTAAAAACGCCGTTAATTCGAAAAACGGACCAAAGTTGAATCTCTCTTGGTTCCAATATGAACATCAGTCGCATGCATATTTAGGGCATTTTCAATAATACTTTCGGCTGCAAATTTAACTGAATTTTCGAACTTTATCTCTTTAATTTTTGAAATTTTCCCACCTTCTTTCATTGTTTAAATTTTAACATAATCGATTTAAAAACGCAAGTGTGGTAAAATGAATTCATATGAAAAAATAGTCGTGGCAGTTTCTGGTGGTGTGGATTCGGTTGTTTTGCTGGATTTTTAGTGCGATTTTTTTCTGAAATAAAAATGGGCAAAAATGGCTTGAAGAAAAACTTGATTGTTGCGCATTTTGAGCATGGGATTCGCAGAAAAGAAAGTCAAGAAGACTGTGAATTTGTTCGAAGATTAGCAGAAAAAGATAGATTGAAATTTGAATTTGAGCATGGTAATTTAGGAGAAAATTCAAGTGAAGAAAAACGCTCGAAATGCTCGATATATTTTTGCGAAAAATTGCTAAACGCGAAAATGCTATAATTTTTTACGGCTCACCATAAAAATAGATTTAGCGGAAACATTCGCGATAAATATAAATCGTGGAGGCGGTTGGCGCTCAGTGGCATGTTTTTGATTCGCCAGATATTGAACGTCCTTTTTTGCGATTTTCGAAATTAGAAATTCTAAAAATGGCAAAGCAACAAGGTTTAATTTGGCGAGAGGATTCAACTAATTTTAGTCAAAAATATACACGCAATCGAATTCGAAAAACTTTGAATTTTAGCGAAAAAGATCTGGAATCGATTTTTAAAATTTGGCAAAGTCAAATTGAACTTCGCCGTGAAATTGAAAAATAACTCAAGAGATTTTTGTTTGAAATTGGCGATGGACAAAAAAATTTGAACGAGAGTTTTTCGTAAGAATTCAGATGAAGTTTGTTATGAGGTTTTGCGTGAGATTATGATTCGTCAATCTGGCAGGATTCCGCTTTCAAAAACAAGTTTGGGATTTTTTTACATGCGATTCGAACTTTTAAAAATGGATCGAAAACATGCAAATTTTAGGTGGGCAAGAAGTTATATTTTCTAGAAATCATTGGAGTTTCAATATTGACTAAATATTTAATTTATGTGCAATCATATTTTTAGGGGTGTAAAAATGATTAAGCATGATGAATATAATCTCGATAAATTGATTAAAGCTTTTGAGAGTTCAAGATATAAAGACCTCGAGGAAATTATCAGTTATACCGATACTGAGAAAATGTCGGCAGGGGAGATAATTCAATTAATTGCTTTTTAAGACTTTAACTCAACAGAAGCTTCACAAGATCTATTAGCCTGATGAAGTGGCTCGACTAGCAATATTAGCTTTAGAAAAAGCTGATATTAGAGAACGCCGATACCTTGAAGTAAAATTATTTACCAATGAAGCGCAAATCATTATTAGAAATAAAAAGATAATGATCGCTTCGAAAGAGCCATGTATCTACTATCTTTGCGGATGATTGCTTCGCTCGACAAGGCAATAAGCTTTAAAAAGTCTTTTTCGTAAAAGACGAAAAAGCTTCGAACGACATTTGAGATGTTAAAGAGTAATCAGGTTGGTGAAACTGAGGAGATTGATCGAATAATTAAGGAGTATAGAGCCCTTGACCGAGAGTTCGATAAATTTACTGGAGAAGTGGCTGAAACTTGGCGGTTAAACTCTAAGTTTCATAGCTTGATGATTATAGTCTACGGCGGCTATCCATATACTAAAAATTTAGGTAGGGTAGTTGCTAAAAATTTTATTCTCGTGGCAATAAGTTAAAAGTGCTCGCCGCGAGAATATATACCTAGGTCGGCTAGAGATTTTATCTAAATGAAATCTTGGCTCAAATTAGGGTGAATAATTTATAAGGTTCATTAGAGCATCTTTTTCTTTTTTTGGTTGAAAAACGCTTTAAAAATTTGTTAAAATGGTAAGAGTTGAATGACCGGAAAGGAAGATGATGAAAGATAAGAAAAACAATAATTTTAAGAAGCTATCTCTGAATGTTATTTTTTGGGTGGTGATTATAGCTATTTTTAGTGGAATTTGGGTGAGCCAAAATATTTTTTCAAATAAATTAAAAGAAGTTGCTATTTCAGATGTGATCTTGCGCGCTAATAAAGGTGAGATTTCGAAACTAGAAATTCAGGAAATGATGTAAGAATCACTAGAAAAGGCGAGAAGAGAGCTAGCGAAAAATCTGTTAAAGAAAGTGGAACGATTTATGAGCAAGGGCTTGAAAAAGGAAAGACTACTGTTGATGTAATACCAGTTGATAACTCTTCGGAGATAATTTGGAATTTAACAGTTATGATTGTGCCAGTTATTGCGATTGTAGCTTTCTTTATGCTAATTATGCGTTCGGCAACTGGTCAAAATTCGCAAGCAATGAATTTTGGCAAATCTCGAGCAAAACTTTTACGGTGAAGATAAAAAGAAGATTAAATTTGAAGATATTGCTGGAAATGAAAACGCTAAACAAGATTTATATGAAGTTGTTGATTTCTTGAAAGATCCTAAAAAATACCAAAAAATGGGTGCAAAAATCCCAAGTGGTGTTTTGATGGTAGGAAATCCAGGAACTGGTAAGACAATGTTGGCTCGTGCTGTTGCGGGTGAGGCGAAAGTTCCATTTTTCTCGATTTCAGGTTCAGAATTTATGGAAATGTTTGTTGGTGTTGGTGCTTCACGTGTGCGAGATTTGTTTTCGAAAGCAAAAAAGAATGCTCCAGCGATCATCTTTATTGACGAAATTGATGCAGTTGGTCGAAAACGTGGCTCAGGAATGGGCGGCGGTCATGATGAGCGTGAACAGACTTTGAACCAAATTTTAGTTGAAATGGATGGTTTCGAAAAAGACACTGGTGTTATTGTTCTTGCAGCAACAAACCGTGCAGATGTTCTTGACCCGGCACTTCTTCGACCTGGCCGTTTTGATCGACGTGTTGAAATTTCTCTTCCCGAAAGAAAAGATCGCCTGGCGATTTTAGAGGTTCATTTCAAGAATAAAAAAGTTGACGAATCAGTTGACTTAAATGCTCTAGCAAAGAAAACAGCGGGTTCGGCTGGTGCTGATCTTGCGAATATTGCTAACGAAGCTGCTATTTTGGCAGCACGAAATAATCGTGAAGTTATTACTAATGATGATTTAACTGAAGCTTTTGAAAAAGTAGCTATTGGCCCAGAACGAAAATCAAAAGTGATGAGTGATTTAGAACGCGAAACTACCGCTTGGCATGAAGCTGGTCATGCCGTCGTTGGGCATGTTTTACCGGATTCGGACCCTGTCCATAAAGTGACAATTATTCCTCGTGGTGGAACTGGTGGAGTTACTTGGTTCTTGCCACCAGAAGATCGAAGTTATACAAATATTTTTCGAATATAAAGATATTTTTGGCGCGCAATGGGTGGACGTCAAGCTGAAATGTTGATTTATGCGCCAGGCTGGAATTTCAACCGAGCATCAAGCGACCTTCGAAATGCAACTGATATTGCTCGAAATATGGTAATTGAATTTGGTATGGGTGAAGATCTACTTGATCAAGTTTTTCATGAAGAAAATTCGGGAATGTTCTTTGATAAAATGACTCGCGAGCGACCATATTCTGAAAAAACCGCTGAAAAAATTGATGCAGAAATTGCTAAATTAATTAAAGAGGTTGTTGAGCTGTGCTGCCGCAATTCCTAAAGCGAATAAAAACCACTTAAAGAATTAACAGATGCACTTCTCGAAAAAGAAACTCTTGATGAAAAAGAAGTTACTGAAATTTTAAAAAATGCTAAATTGCCTAAGGAAGCAAAACTTCACGATTAATTATGAAATCAAAAGTTAGATCAATTGTTTCGAAAGCTAACTCAAGATTAACAGTAAAATTTGCAGCAATCGTTCTTGCGAGCTCGACGCTTTTGTCGAGCTTGTTAGGCTTTTTGCGAGATAGGCTTTTAAATTCGTATTATTTAGATTCTTATCCAGACGGAATTGATGCTTACACGGTGGCTTTTTACGATTCCTGATTTTATGTTTTTATTTTGGTTTCGGGCGCTTTAAGTGTAACGTTTATTCCAGTTTTTAACCAGCGAATGGCAAATCGAAATAAAAAATCTGCTTGGGAATTAAGTTCGAGTGTTTTGAATTTGTTAGCACTTTTTAACTTTAGTGACATCTGTTTTAATTATTATTTTCGCAGAGCCTTTTAGTTGAATATATTGTTGGCCCAGGTTTAAGTGAATCTTCTCGTTCTTTAGCTATATCAATGATGCGTGATTGCAATTAACCCATTTTCTTTTGCGATTGCAACAGTTCTGACAAGTGTTCAGCAAGCAATTGGAAGATTTACTTTTTCGGCCCTTCACCTGCAATTTACAACATTGGAATTATTATTGGAACAGTGTTTTTCACAAAATGGAATTAATATTTTTGGTATTCAAATTTTTGAAGGCGGAATTATGGGTGTGGCGATCGGTGTTGCTTTTTGGATCGGTTTTTGCAACTTTTTGATTGCAGCGGCTGGTTTGATTGGTGTTGATTTTGAAGTATCAATTTTCGAATTTTCTGGAAAAATAAAGGATTTCAGCAGGTGATGAAGCTGCTACCAACACGCTCAATGGATCAAGGTTTAGACTACGTAAATTCAATT
>BNJS01000389.1_pt1 | contig 129221 bp, 120 predicted proteins | sample 8540461 | NCBI WGS metagenome assembly BNJS01 (sample SAMD00202454, study PRJDB9452) | human saliva metagenome | isolation source: human saliva | place: Japan
AGCAGTAAATTTTTAAAAAGGGTTTTTGTGGTATAATTGTAGGAGAGTATAATGACCATATTATAGTTAAAAATGGGGTAAGAATATGATTAAGGATTTTGAAATAAAAAAAGATGATATATTGATAAGGGGAGAGGTTTACCTTCCTCCTGACTACGACGGCCAGGCTAAGTTGCCAGTTATAATTATGAGTCATGAGTTTGGTCTAACCCTAAATTCTACTGCCAGGTATGCTAGGCGTATATGTCCATCCGGCTATGCGGTTTGTATATTTGATTTTCCAGGTTCAGGCTTTGGCAAGAGCCAGGGGAGGGATTCTGTTGATATGAGTATATTTACTCTTAAAGATGACCTCCTAAGTGTCTTTGAATACATCAAGACCCTGGACTATATAGATAAGGACAGGATAATCATGGGTGGACTTTCCCAAGGAGGTCTGGTGACAGCCCTTTTTGCAGCAGAGCATGCTGATGAAATCTACAAGATGTTCCTATACTATCCAGCCCTTTGTATACCTGATGAGGTTAGGGCAGGTAATATTATGGACACCAAGATTGACCTCAATAATTTAGAGGACAAGTTCAGGGTTACTGGCAGTGTAAACCTGGGAAAAATTTGTAGAAGACGCTATAAAGCTAGACCCTTGGAAGGAGATGGAGGGCTTTGATAAGCCGGTCCTAATATGCCATGGAACCAAGGATGAACTGGTTGATATTAGTTATGCCAAGAAGGCTGCTGACCTATACAAGGATTGTAAACTTGTTGAGGTAAAGGGAGGCAAGCATATCTTCTTTATGCCTTGGCATATTAATGATGTAGTCTTTGAAACAGTGAATTTTTTAAAGACATAAGTAAGTGAATGTAAGCTTATGGCTGGACTTGGAGGTCCAGTTGAGCCTTTTAAATATTTCTTGTTTATACCAAAAGTATAGGAGGACAATCTAGGTCCTAGTAATAAAATGGGTTTTGTGAGGATAGATAATGTATGAAATTTTAATACTAGCCTTGATAGGTATAGACCAACTGACAAAATGGCTGGTTAGGACTAACCTAGCAGGTGCTGGGACAATAAGTGTCATAGGAGGGTTTTTCAACCTTACCTATCTAGAAAATAGGGGGGCTGCCTTTGGCTTGCTCCAAAATATGAAGGTATTTTTTGTGGCCGTAGCCCTAATAGTGGCTATTGTAGGTCTAGTATATATACATAAGTCTAAGTCAAAAGACAAGTCCAGGTCCAAGAAGGATATAAGGATAACCAGGATAAATAGGTTGGCTGTTTCCACTATCATAGGAGGGGCAATAGGCAACCTTATAGACAGACTGTGGCTGGGCTATGTAGTGGACTTTTTTGACTTTAGGTTTATATGGTCATATGTATTTAATTTTGCGGACATACTGGTTGTAGTGGGAACCCTGGTTTTCTGCATTAGTATGTTCCTGCTAGGAGAGGATGTGGACTAATGGACCAGACTTATGAAGAGGTAGATGCCTACCAGGTTGACCAGGATAATGCTGGCAAGAGGTTGGACGTATTTATAGCAGACCAGTACCAGGATATATCTAGGTCCTATGTCCAAAAGCTGATAAAGGATGGTCTTGTCCTGGTGAATGAGGGGGAAAAAAAGGCCAGCTACAAACTAGAGGAAGGTGACAAACTGGAGGTGGCTATGCCAGAACCAGAGGTCTTAGAGGTCCTGGCCCAGGATATTGACCTGGATATAGTCTATGAGGATGATGACCTTCTGATAGTAAATAAGCCCCAGGGCATGGTAGTCCATCCAGCACCGGGAAATCCAGATGGCACACTTGTAAATGCAATCATGTACCACTGTAAGGGCAAGCTTTCATCTATAAATGGTGTAATCAGGCCTGGTATAGTTCACAGGATAGACAAGAATACATCAGGCCTCCTGGTAGTAGCCAAGAACAATGCCAGCCATCAGGGTCTAGCAGACCAGTTCAAGCTACACTCTATCACCAGAGAGTATGAGATGGTCTGTATTGGTGGTGTAGATTGGGACCAGATGACGGTAGATAAAAATATTGGTAGAAACCCAAAGGACAGGCTCAAGATGGCAGTTCTAGAAAGTGGTGGCAGGCATGCAGTTACACATTTTACTGTAATAGACCACCTAGAGGGTTATACATATATGAAGGCAAGACTTGAAACTGGAAGGACCCACCAGATAAGGGTCCACAGCAATTATTTAAGGCACCCAATCCTAGGTGACAATCTTTATGGGTACCAGGTCAAGAAATTTTCCAAGCTAGAGGGTCAGACCCTACATGCAAGGAAACTAGGCTTTGTCCACCCTAGGACAGGTGAATATATGGAATTCACAAGCGAATTACCGGACTATTTTTAAGAAGATATTAGACACTATAAGGAGATAGGTGGTTGACTATGGAAAAAGCTAAAATAATGGATGATAAAGGCTATACAGAGGGCCATTACCAGGATTAGCCATGAAATAATAGAAAAGAACAAGGGCATAGATGATATCTGCATAGTCGGTATCAAGTCAAAGGGGATACCCCTAGCCAAGATGATAGCAGAAAAGATAGGTCAGATAGAGGATGTAGACCTTCCGTGTAGCTTTATAGATATAACTGCCTATAGGGACGATGTGACTAGGGACAGGCATGATATAAAGGATGAGGGCTTTGACCTGGATGTCCACGACAAGACTGTAGTCTTGGTCGATGATGTCCTGTTTACAGGTAGGACTATAAGGGCGGCCTTAGACTATATTATAGATAATGGAAGACCCAAGCTAATTCAGCTGGCAGTACTTATTGACAGGGGACATAGAGAGCTTCCAATCAGGGCTGACTATGTAGGCAAGAATGTACCTACTTCAAGGTTGGAAAAGGTACAGGTTAATTTTAAGGAATTTGACCAGGAAAACTCTGTTATAATTTGTGAATAGCCACTAGAAAAGAGGAAATAGATATGTCATTTGACGGAATAGTTGTAAAGTCCTTGGTTGCCGAGCTAAGAGAAAAGCTAATCGACACCAAGATAGACAAGGTATACCAGCCTGAAAAGGATGAGATATGCCTAAAAATAAGGTCTAAAGAGGGGGCCCATAAGCTCATATTGAGTGCCAGCGCATCCCATCCAAGGGCCTATATAGCCAATAGGTATGAAAAGTCAAATCCCAAAAAGGCACCCGTATTTTGTATGACCCTGAGAAAATATATTCAGGGTGGTGTGATTGTGGATATAGACCAGGTTGGCTTTGAAAGAATAATTAAAATATCAGTAGAATCCTATGATGAATTGAGGGAAAAAACTCGTAAGGACCTCTATATAGAAATCATGGGCAAGCACAGTAATATAATTTTGGTAGCTGACCAGGAGGCCAAGGTTATAGACTCCATAAAGAGGGTGCCTCTCAGTGTAAGTAGGGCAAGACAGGTCCTACCAGGTGCACCATACGAGCTACCACCTAGTCAGGACAAGCTAAACCCACTTGAAAGGATAGATGTAGACAAGTTCACCCTAAGAGTAAATAGGTCAAAGGGACCAGTTTACAAGGCCATATACTCTAGCATACTAGGCCTATCACCCCTGGTTGCCAGAGAGGTTTGTTCTAGAGTTGATATTGACCAAAATAAGGATACAGAGGACCTATCTAATGGGGAGATAAGGTCTCTTGCAGACTGCATAAATTCTATATTTGACGACCTAGACGAGGGTAGGTCCTATCCTAACATTATAGTAGACGACAAGAGGGACAAGATAGTAGAGTTCAGTAGCATAAGGCTGAGCCAATACCAGGGCCTAAGAGAAATACACCACGATAGTATATCGACAATAATTGAAGACTACTATATATCCAAGGACAATAAGGAGAGAATCAGCCAAAAGGCATCCAGTATGAAAAAGAACCTATCCCTAAAGCTGGATAGGATCAAGCACAAGATAGAAAAGCAGGAACTAGAGCTCAAGGAATCTGAAAATGCCGACAAGTATAGGATAAGGGGTGAATTAATTACCTCATATATATATATGATAAAAGAGGGCATGGAGTCAGTGGTCCTAGAAAACTACTATGATAACAACAAAAAGATAGAAATTTCTTTAAGACCCAACCTAAGCCCATCAGAAAATGCTCAAAAGTACTTCAAAAAGTACAACAAGTTAAAAAATGCTGGTCAGGAAATAGCCAAGCAGATGACCATAAATGTCGAGGAAAAAGAATACCTCGAAAATACTCTTTTGTCCATTGAAAACTGTGATGATGCCAAGGAGCTAAAGGAAATCAGGGAAGAGCTAATAAGAGAGGGATATATCAAGTCCTACAAGATGCCTAAGAAGGATAACAAGCCTGGTACTGATATGAGGAAGTATATCTCATGTGAGGGCAATATGATAATCGTAGGTAAGAACAACAAGCAAAATGACTACCTGACTCTTAGGATGGCAGATAATGAGGACTACTGGTTCCATACCAAGGATATACCAGGCTCCCATGTCCTGATAAAGTCTGCAGGTAAGAAGGTCACAGATGAGGAGCTAGTAGAGGCGGCAACCCTTGCAGCCTACTACAGTAAGGCCAGGATGTCGGCCAATGTACCTGTTGACTATACGATGAAGAAAAATGTAAAAAAACCATCAGGTGCCAAGCCTGGCATGGTAATATATGAAAAGAATAAGACCCTTTATGTAACGCCTAGTGATGAGGCCAAGGCCAAGATTAAAAAGGCATAGCTAAAACTAAGAAGGCACAGCCAAGACCTAGGGTAGGTCTTATAAGGGTGAAAATGGCTTATATAGATTGATTAAAGCTAGACTTGGGAGAGGGTCTAGTTTTAATCTTGTAACTGAAAAGAGGTGACCTATGTATTTTAAGAATAGTCAAGGCTACAATATATATTATGAGGACAGAGGTAATAAAGAAGACCAGGCCATTATATTCCTTCATGCCTGGGGGTCAAGTATGGCTGACTTTACCTATACCCTGGAAAATTTGGAGGGTTATAGGAGGATAGCCTATGACCACAGGGGTTTTGGTAGGTCAGACAAGCCAGATAGGGATATGTCTCTAAGACATCTTGCCAGAGACTTAAAAGAGCTTATAGACCACCTAGGCCTAGAGGACGTGGTAGTGGTAGGCTATTCTATGGGGGCCTGTGTCCTATACAAATATATTGAGCTTTTTGGTCAGTACAAGATCAAGAGCCTGGTAATATGTGATATGACACCAAGGGTCCTAAATGACCATGAATGGAAGCTGGGAATCATGGGAGGGCGCTTTGGACACAAGGAATTTTTAGATAGCCTTGCCAGACAGTTTGATGACATGACAGATGCCTACCTAGAGCTATATATGGATATCAACCCTGAGTTGAGGGGTAGGGACAACAAGGTCCTAAAGAGGGTAATAGAAATGGACCTAGCAGGTAATTCCTACTACTCGATTAGCTCAATGTGGTTTTCTATATGTTATGAGGACTTCAGGCATATACTTAAGGATATAAGCGTCAAAACAGGCCTATTTTTTGCTACTCCAGGCTCAATGATTAACCCAGAGGTTGTAAAATACTTAGAGGAAAACATAGAAAATACTTATGTGTGCATGTTTGAAAAATCTACCCATAGCTTTATAGGCAATAGACCCAAGTATTTTACTAGTGAACTAGTTAAGTTTTTAGAAACATTGTAGGAGGTTTGAAATGGAATTTATATACGAAGCTAATAGGATATACATAAATGATGAAGAGGGAAAAATGATAGCAGAGATAACTTTTCCCCTTATAGGAGATAAGCTAGTTGATATAGACCATACCTATGTATCCAATGTCCTTAGGGGCCAGGGCATAGCAGGCAAGCTAATGGAGGAGGCCATGAAGGTGATAGAAAAAAATGATTGGAGGGCCAATACATCTTGCTCATATGCTGCCTATTGGAAGGAGGAACATCCAGAGAGTCTCGACCTATTTAGTCAGGATTAGGAAGCTCAATAAAAAAGAAACATTTAGGACTAGGAATAATATGAGGTGAAAAATGAAACAAATGACTTTGTGTTACCTGCAGAGGGATGGAAAGTATCTTATGCTGCATAGGACCAAAAAGAAAAATGATATAAACGAGGGCAAGTGGATAGGAGTAGGTGGCAAGCTAGAGCCGGGTGAGACCCCATATGAGTGTGCCCTTAGGGAAATAAAGGAAGAGACTGGCTATAGGGCTAAGTCCTGTGAATTTAGGGGGATAGTTGTATTTAGCTACAATGACAACCCACCAGAAGAAATGTACCTATATACATGCACGGACTTCGAGGGTCAAGAAATCATATGTGATGAAGGAGACCTTGCCTGGATAGATGAGGATAAGCTATTTGACCTAAACCTATGGGAGGGAGACAAGATCTTTATAGACCTAGTTAGGAGCGGGAAAAGTGGCTTCCACTTGACACTTAACTATGATGACGACAAGCTACTAGGCCACAAATTAGTTTTTGATAAATAATATTTTTTTTATATTCTTCTGAATAAAAAATCTTTTCCAGGGTATTAAAAATGTTAGGAATAAAAGACGACTTATAATGACCAAGGACGGTCATGATAAATATGATATAATTTTTATGGAGGAATATAAAATGGAAAAGAGATCAGTAACAACATTCGCAGGCAACCCAATAACACTATTAGGTAAGGAAGTAAAGGTAGGAGACAAGGCTCCAGACTTCGTTTGTCTAAAGGCAGACCTTAGTCCATTCACACTAAAGGACGTAGAAGGTAAGGTTAAGCTTATAAGTATTGTACCTTCTGTAGACACAGGAGTATGTGAGCTTCAGACTATTAGATTCAACCAGGAAGCAGGAGCATTAAAGGATACTGCTGTCATAACTATCAGTTGCGACCTTCCTTTCGCACAGGCTAGATTCTGTGGAGCAAAGGGAATTGAAAACGCAGTAGTAGTATCAGATTACAAGGATACTTCTTTTGGTCTAAACTATGGATTCCTTATGGAAGAGTTCAGACTTCTTAACAGGGGTATAGTAGTAATAGACAAGGATGATGTAGTTAGATATGTAGAATATGTAGCTGAAAATACAGACCATCCAAACTATGACAAGGCTTTAGAGGTAGCTAAGTCTCTATAATTAGAAATATAATTTAGCAAAATTTGTCAATTTTAAATAAGTTTGCCGACTTAAATAGATTTGAATACAAAAAATGATAAAATATGTATCTACCATTATGGACGGATACAAAAGAGAGGGGGCTGTTCAAGTCCTCTTTTTTAATGCCAAGACCTCTTGGCATTAATAGGTTATACTAGACGACCAGATACCAATTCTATATATTTTCATACACCAATACAAAGTATGGTATAATTTACTTAAATTGAAAGGAGACAATATGAAAATAATTATATCACCGGCTAAGACGGTTTCAAAAAAAATAGAAAGTCTTAATAATAAAGAAAATTTCTCTAAAAAGACATATGAAATTCTAGAAAGAGTACCTCAAGTCAGGTTATCCAATGAATTATTTAAAGCCTTTTATATGTATGATGGGTTATGCTTTAAAAATATGAATAGAGAAGACTTAGACTCAAAGGACCTAGACTATATAGACAAACACCTATTTATCCTATCAGCCCTATATGGTGCAGTAAGACCCTTTGACCTGATTTCACCATACAGGCTAGATTTTTTGATGAAAACAGAAATGGGTAATTTGTACAAGTTTTGGCAAGACGAAATAGCAAAAAAAGTATTGGAAGATGAGGATTTAATAGTAAACCTTGCAAGTGATGAGTTTTCGAAAACTATAAAAAAGTACATAAAAGATGAAAAAATTTTAAATATTGAGTTTTTTTGAGAATGTAGATGGTAACTTAAAAAAACACTCTACTATTTCAAAAAAAGGCAAGGGGAAAAATGTTATATTTTATGACAAAAAATAAGATCGAGGACATAGAAGACATAAAAAAAATTTAATTTAGATGGCTATTCTTTTTCTAAAGAAAAGTCAACAAAAGATAGGTATGTTTTTATTGCAAGTAGATAGAAACATTATATCGTATAAAAGAGGGGATTACCCTCTCTTTTTGTTTGCATACTATGAGTGAGTCCTAATAGGAGAAAGCACCGAATATGCCCAGATAGTGGTAAATGAATGAGTATAATTAGTTATATAGACAATAATAAATAAATTTTTAAATTATTTTTGTTCTTATACTATTTTTAGTATTGACTGATAATCAGAAAATTGCGTATACTTAAAGAATAAAATCATGAAATTATTATTACTAATAAAAAAAGTACAATATTCTTACATTATGTAATGTATATTTAGTCTAAAAATATAGTCAACAGATGATTATCAGCTAATATAAATAGCTAATATCATTTTAATAATATTAATTATAATTGAAGGAGGATTTTATTATGAGAAATCTAGTAAAAAAAATGTCGAGTCTAGTTGTGGCTCTAGTGATGGTGGTAGGTGTATTTACCTGTGCGACAGTATTTGCGGCCAATAGTAATGTCCCAAGTACTTACAATAGTGGAAAGAAAAAGATTGTGGGACAGGTTGATTTATCAAATATGACATATAATAATGGTCAAGAAGTAGAGAAAAATGGGAAACTTTTTTATGAAGGATATGTAGGTGGAACAGTTGAAGCCTCTGATTTATTTGAGGGTGCGTATGATAAGTTTGTAGCTGATTTTAAGGGTCAGAAAGAACCAATTACAAGAAGACCATATGAAAATCTAGTTATGTTTGATAAGGGAGAAGAATTTCCATCAATAAAATATACTGTTAAATTTCCTAAAAATTTTGTAATAGATGAAAATGCTATTACAGTATCAGAAAGCACAGAGACTATAGGAAAAATTGAAAAATTCTATGATAAAGATAGTAACTCTGTTACATTTAGGTTATTCTTAGGTACTTGGAATGATTATAAAGGTTTCTTTGAATTGTATGACAAGGAGAAGGGAACTACAGGACATAATATTTCTATAAATATACCTTACTCAGTAGAGATAAAAGACCAAAGCTACAACAGATCTCGGAACTATATCTTCTAACGGAAAGTGTGAACTTTATAAATATGGTGGATGGTTTGGTTACGGTACAAAGATTGTTAATGTAACAAGTAAACCAATTTCATTCCATGTTACTAGATAAGAAGGGGTACTATTATGAAAAGAAAAATAAATTATAAAATTATTTCATGTATATTAGCATTTAGTATTTCTATACCTTTTTTATCTTTGGGGATAGTACATGCAGATGAAGATGAAGTACCTGATGCGGATACAGCTATTGCAGAAAACTATTGGGGTGAATTAGAAAAAGAACCTTTATTAGATGGTGGCATATACCCCAAACATTTAATGAAATTACAGGCTAGTGCTCTTAAAAATTTTGATCTTGCAAGCGGTGGTAATTCTCCAAGTTCAGGGGCTTATAAAAATTTTAATACACTGGCTTGGGCTGCTGATATGGATATGTTTAATTTTTTCTCAAATCCAGAAAGACAAGATAATGAGGGGCCTAATGGTGATCCAGATTATCAAGATAATAAGTATCATAACCCATTTAAGTTTGATTTTAATACTGACTTTATTAAGGATAGAGATCAGTTGAATGTATATGGTGATATTTCTGTCAATGGAAATACTGAGCATAACTCTGTAGCTACTCATGCAGTTGGTGATGAGTTAAAACTTGACTTTTCTGTTAACTTGAGTAACCTTAGCAAATGGCAAAATACTAGATTTTGGTTTGATATTAATGGGCATTCAAAGGGACAACTTTGGAAGTTACATGGCACAGAGGGTTATGTAGCAACTGATTCTGAGCTGGTATTTGTTTTAAATATACCAAGAGGTATTACAATACCTGATGTAAACAGTCTGAGATTCACAGTTGAAGGATTGAATTCTTTAAAATTTAAAAAAGCAGAAAAAGTAGGTGATAAGCTTATTATTAGAGTACATCCTACATTAAATAGTGAAGGCTACATGAAGGCTAAAGACTACTATGCCCACCTTAAAACTATTGGTACGATAAAAGTCAAGGTTGAGGGACTTTTAGTTAACAATGAAGTTGCTATAGGACAAGATGTAAGTATTACAGGTAGCGTTGTAGGTGTAAATGATGACCTAGTTACAGATTCTATAGACGTTGCAAAAAATAAGGTTGGTAGTAGATCAGACGATGTAAGATCAGCATATTTCTTTGTTGGAAAGCAAAGCAATGAAGGTAGGGATGCAAATGCGCCTGCTGACAAGCCAAACCTAATATCATATACTTTCAAGGTAGCTAAGGCTCCTGATAATCCATACAGACCACATAGGCCTGATGTACCAAACCCAGGAAGAATAGATGGTCCTGACAGAATAGAAACAGGAATAAATATATCTAAAAAGTATTATGATAAGGCAAAGACAGTAATAGTGGTTAGACACGACCTATTCCCAGACTCAATGACAGCATCTGTCCTTGCCAAGCTAAAGGATGCTCCTATCCTACTTAACCCTACAAACAAGCTTGACCCAAGAGTGGCAGCAGAAATCAAGAGACTAGGAGCCGAAGAAGTAATCATAGTAGGTGGTCCAGACTCTATATCTGAAAATGTAAGAGGAGACCTAAAGGCCTATGACAAGGATAAGGATGTAGAAAGAATAGCCGGTGTAGATAGGTACGGTACATCTGAAATGGTAGCCAGAAGGGTAGTTGGTATCACAGGCAAGAAGTACACAGGAGTAGTAGCTTCAGGCCAGGTATTCCCAGATGCCCTATCAGTTGGAACATTTGCTTCTAGGGATGGCTATCCAATCCTATTGGTTAAGAAGGACATGGTACCAGACCAGGTAGAAAGGGCCATAAAAGACCTTGAAATCAGGAAGACTTATATAGCAGGTGGAACAAATACCATATCTAAGATGACTGAAGCCAAGCTTCCTTCAGTAGTTGAGAGAATGGCAGGCAAGGATAGGTACGAAACATCAGTAGCTATTGCCAAATCAAAGTTTAAGGATAGTAGGGATGCCTTTATAGCTTCTGGTGAAGAGTTTGCCGATGCCCTTGTTATATCACCAGTATCTGGTAAATACAATAGGCCAACCCTACTGGCATCAAGAAACAAGAATACTAATGCCCTAGTTAAGAAGTATATAAGTGATACAAGAATTCTTGGAATTACTGCTATAGGCGGAGAAAGATACCTGCCATATAGCATATTACTTGACTTAGTTGGTAGGTAGTCTAAAGATATGCATATTAACATGGTTGAATAATTTTGTTTGTATAATATTTAGCGTTGGTGAGAGAAAAAATTCTCTCCCAACGCTAAATTTTTTGCAAAAAACAGGAATATATATATTATATGAACTTCTGGACTTAACCTAGCTCTTAAGATAGTAAATGGCTAGCTGGGTCCTATCCCTAAGATCTAACTTGACCAGGATGGAGGATATATAGTTCCTGACAGTACCCTCACTTAGGTGGAGTTGGCTGGCTATTTCCTTATTGCTTAGGCCATCAGCTATTAGCTCTAGTACATCTATTTCCCTTTCGCTCAGGATACTATTAGGCCTTCCTTCCTGTCCTTGTTGTCTATGTCACCCTTCTCACTTTGAGCCTTGTCAGGAGTCAAAGTAAGGCTATCAAAGACCTTGTTTCCAAAGACATTCTGTCCTGCTAGGGCAGCCCTAATAGCTGGGCATATACTTTCAAAGTCGTCCTTTAAAATATAGCCAGAGCTACCATACTTTATTGAGTCCTTGACATATTCCTGGTCTAGGAAGGTCGTCAGGAATATGACCTTGGCATCAGGGTAGTCTATTTTTATATCTCTTAGGGCATCTATACCCGTCTTTTGTCCGATCCTAATATCAAATAGGCATATATCAGGCTTGTGTTCCTTATATTTATTAATGGCATCATCGTAGTTATGACCAATGTCAACCACTTCCATATCACTTTCAGACTCTATGATGGTCTTAAGGGCAAAGCATATCATTTTGTCGTCATCTATCACTAGTATTTTCATAGTATCACCTTTTTCTATCTAAAATTCTTAGTCCTTCTTGTAGATGGTAGCAAATATCCTAAAGCCATCCTGTGTGGATATTTCCACCTTGCCACCCAGGTCTTCAATCCTCTTACTGATAGAGAAGAGTCCCATACCACCATCCTTGGCTGGGGGATTGGTTCCATTGTCGCTGATCTTAGGTAGCAAGCAGTCTTCATTTCTACCAGGGTTATATTTACAAGGCTAGCATTAGAGTGCTTGCTAACGTTTGTTAGGGCCTCCTTGATAATATATAAGATTGAGTACTTGAAGGCCATATCAAAGTCGCTAGTCAGTCCATATGAAAAGCTGACCCTACAAAATGAAAATTCACCTATTAGCTTATCTATTTCAGCTTTCAAATTAATGGATTCGCTTTGGAGGTTATGGAGACTCCTCCTTACCTCTGTCATACCCTCGGATAGGGTATTCTTGATTTCATTAAGGGCATCCTTTTTGACAGGGTCCTTTTCCACGACCATCAGGGCTCCTAACTGGAGGATGGCCCTTGATGTTAAGTGGCCTAGGCCGTCATGGATATCCCTAGAAATCCTATTTCTTTCACTAAGGATAGCATTCTCTATCCTGTTATTTTGGTCTATATTCAGGGACTGGTATAGACTTTCTAGCTTGTACTTTTCACCCTTAGACCTATGGTAATAGCTGTAATACTTATTTTCTAAATCTATAATATTTAGGCTATACTTGCCTATGATAAAGACCAGACCGCTTACTCCTAAGAGTATGCCTATATCAGCAGGATCCAGAGAGGCAAAGTGGCCCAGGACAGGTATGGAGACCAGTAGTACTACCTCCTCCAAGGACATCCTTGGCCTATCTATAGAAAAGTATAGGATTAGGGGTATATAGACCAGGCTGTACCTTAAGTCCAGATAGGATGGGATGATTTTTGCCGCATCTAGACCTACAAGTAGGGCTAGACAAATATTTACAAGGGCAACCATGTGGTCATACTTGAAAATTATAGTAGAAAGGGCTAGAATCAGGCCTAAACAGATAGGAATTATTATATATACATCAGTTGCCGATCTAAGAGATATAGAAAGGCAACTTACAAATACAAGCAGGCCTATAAAATTTGTCTTTATCCTATATTTTTGATACATACCTATCCCCCTCAGTTAAATATACTTATTTACTAGATACCATATAAGTATCCATAACATAATTATATCAAAAAAAGAATTATAGGGGGACTTTTAATGTAGAAAGTATAGATAATGACAAATGTAATATAGGATTATGACGGTGGGCACTAAAATAATAGGTAAAGATATGTTAGAATATCAATACTAATTAAAAACCTTATAAATAGGTTGAAAGAAAATGGTAAAAGCAAATATGGCAATATGAAGGTAAATAAATAGAGGAGGAAATAATATGTTAGAGGTTAAGAATGTATTAAAAAGGTATGATGATTTGGTTGCCCTAGACAACCTTAGCTTGGATATAAAGAAGGGGGAGGTTTATGGCCTATTGGGACCAAATGGATCAGGTAAAACTACCCTTATAAATTGTATCTTGTCTTTGAGTAAGTTTGAAAAGGGGGATATAAAGATATTTGACCAGCCTATGTCTGTTGATCGTTACGATTTAAAGGCTAAAATAGGCTATGTTCCCCAGGAAATAGCTGTCTTTGATGAATTAAGTGTCTATGATAATATAGATTTTTTCTGTGGTCTTTACATCCAGGACAAGGCGACTAGGAAGCAGTATGTAGAGGAGGCCATAGAATTTGTTGGCCTAAATGACTTTAGGAAGTTTGTACCGAAGAAGCTAAGTGGAGGACTAAAGAGGAGACTAAATTTAGCCTGTGGTTTGGCCCACAAACCCGAGCTTTTAATCCTAGATGAACCGACAGTTGCAGTAGACCCTCAGAGTAGAAATGCCATCCTAGAGGGGATAATGGACCTTAACAAAAAGGGGATGACAGTAATATATACATCTCACTACATGGATGAGGTAGAGCAGATTTGCACAAGAATTTCAATAATAGACAAGGGTAAGCTACTGGCAACAGGGGACAAGTATGAACTTAAGAAGCTAGTTGGCCTAACTGATACCCTAATACTAAAGGACATAGATATGAAGAACCTAGACCTAAGTCAGTTAGAAAGTATTGAGGGCTTAGGAAAAATAAGCCTAGAAGGGTCTAATCTAAGCATTGGTATTCAAGATAACATGGCTATGACACATATCTTTGCCTACCTTGAAAATAATGACATCTTCTTTAAGGGTATGGATATAAATTCTCCTAGCCTTAACGATGTATTCTTGGAGATAACTGGCAAGCAGTTAAGAGACGACTTATAAGGAGGGATAAATATATGTTTGGATTTTTATTTAAATATGTTATAAAGCGTGCAATTTTAAACAAGGAATCCCTTTTTTGGGTCTTGATATTCCCATTTTTCCTATCAACTATATTTGGTATAGTTTTTACTAGAATGGATAATAATACTGAACTGTCACCAATACCAATCATGGTAGAGGATAGGACCTATAAGGAAATTCTCAACCAAATAGACCTGGATGACAAGAAAATCTTTGACATAAAAGATTACAAAAATCCTGACCAAGCCCTAGAGTCTGGTAAGGTAGAGGCAGTAATTAAGGGTGACCTTAGGAAGCCTAAATTAGTTATAAAAAATGATACTGTAAATACAGCCATTGTACATGGGGTAGTATCACAAATCAACCACATGGGTCTATCAGTTGGTCAACTTATGAAAAACCCCGAAAATAGGTCAAAGGTAGAAGCTATATTAAAAGACCTAAGGGGAAATAATGATTTCGAATTTGAAAATGCCCTTAATCTTAAAAATAAGTCTGGTATTACTATATATATTTACTCCCTATTGGCCATGATATGCCTGGGTGCTTCTACATTTGGTGTAGCAACAGTAGAAGGCTTGAGACTAGATTCAGATATGGACACTTCAAAGAGACTTGGAGCATCACCAGTACCAAGAATCAAGCACCTGATTGCCGACTTCGCAGGCTACCTTGTAATTACCAGCCTAAATACTATCCTACTGTATATCTATATCAGGTATGTAATGAACACCGACTTTGCCGGTAGTCAGGCCCAGATAATATTTGGCCTATTGATTGGTAATGTTATGGCCATGGCAATGGGTATGTTTATAGCCCTATCTACAAGGATGGGGACTAATGCAAAGTTTGGTCTTAGTGCAGGTATATATGTATTTTCTTCATTCTTAGCTGGTATGATGAATCCTAGTGTAGCTGGCTATATAAGCAATAACATACCTGTATTAAACTACATAAATCCAGCGACTGTCCTGACTAGGATGTTTACAGCCCTATACCTTTCAGATAATAGGGTGTACGCCTATTCACTTTTAAATATAGGACTTATAAGTCTGGTCCTATTTGCTGGAGGCTATATATTTGCAAGGAGGAACTCATATGACAGTATTTAATACATACTTTAAAATAATGAAAAAAAATGCGAGAATGATGTTTATATATATTGCAATTTTTGTTGCTATTGCCATAGGGATAGCAGCATCAGGAGACCAGGATGTAAAGACAGATATAAATTCCAACATCAGAATCAGTGTTATAAATATGGATCAAGGTAACCAGAGAAGTAAAGGCCTAAAGGACTATCTAGAGTCAAATTTTAAGCCAATTAAGATCAAATCTGATGATAGGTCAATAAGGGAGAACCTATTGTCATCATACGTAGACTATGTGCTTAAGATAGGCAAGGACGGAAAACTTAAGTACTATGTAAGCAAGGACCAAGGGAAGTCTTTTATGGTCAACCAAAAGGCTATGGAATACTTAAAGACCTACGACCTTATGGACAAGTACAGGTTTGAGGGTATGGTCAAGCCAGAAAAAATACTTAAAGAAAAGATAGACGTTAGCTATATAGGCCAGTCAAGGGCAAAAAAGGATATAAAACAAAATATGTATGCCTACTACAATGTCAGCTCATATGTAGTATTTATAATCCTAATGCTAGGTGCATTTACGGGCCAGTATAGTTTTAACTCAAAAAAAATCAGTGACAGGATTAGGGTGTCGAAGGTTTCTCCAAGAAAGATTAGCTTGAATATATTTTATAGCTCGCTTTCCTTTGTAGCCCTTGTTTGGGCTATCTTCTTTGTTACAGCACTGGCATCCTTTAGGACAAATATGTTCACATCATATGGAAGGGACTTTGTCTTGGCTAGTATCCTTTACTTGCTACCAGCATCTGCCATGTCTTACCTATTTGCCAACGTAACAAAGAGCCCTGCAGTTAATAACGGTCTTTCTAATATGCTGGGACTCCTATTTTCCTTTATATCAGGTGTATTTATACCTTTAAAGTACTTACCTTCATATGTAGAGATGCTGGCTATAGTATCCCCTATGTACTGGAACAATAAGATATACTCTGCAATAGCTGATTCATCAGCTACGGGTAAGGGTATAATTGTCTATGTATTTATACAGGCACTAATAGGCCTAGCTTGTTTATTTATAGGTATTGCAATAAAAAATAAAAGCGTGGAAAGTATGAGCGCTTAGTGGTATAATTAAACCAAGTGAAATATATAAACAATATCAATTGTCCAGTGATGACGACTGGACGAAGGGGTCCTGCTTAGAATAAAATTACTAATTGAGAACAAAAATATTGAAAAATCAATAAAATCTTCAAAATTACTCTTGCAATTGATAACAAAAAGTGGTATAGTAGTAATATCATTGAATTGGATATCAAGAGTTATACAGAAATTATGTGACTTAAATAAAGGTAAAATGGAGGTAGACATATGTTACTAGGTAGGAGACGTGCTTTATGGATAAGTGCTTTACTAATAATGAATGGGTTCAACAGAAGAAAGAGGGATAAGGACCTAGCTGGTGGTAATGACGGTAATAACCTAAAATTACCATCTTTCAAAAATGCCCTAGAAGTAAAGAGTTCTATACCAGGTAGGGTCAGATTTTATGCCCCTATATTGGTAGGTAACATCGAAGTAGCAAATAGCTTCGTTGACCAGATAAGCAAGATTGACGTTATAAAGACTTGTAGGGTCAACACGCTTACAGGAACTATACTAATGGAATATGATCATCAGCTTTTAGATCCACAGACACTAGAGGGTGCGGTTATAAAGCTTCTAGGTGTGGATAAGTCAATTGATGAGGGCAGAGTTTCTGAAGTCAAGAAGGCTTCTGAAAGATTATTCGCAGCAGTTAACAATGGTTTATATGATTTCACAAATGGACTATTAGATGTAAAGTCTTTGGCAGGTATAGCTCTAATTGGGGCTGGATTGCTTGACCTTAGACGTAATGGCGGTGGTAGACTGCCAGACTATGCAACACTTGGATGGTGGGGCACAAGTTTATTTATGATGTAATAGGAGGTAATAATGTTTAATTTCAAAGCATCTATTCTAAATTTGCTTTTCAAGTTTGAGGTTGTATCAGACATACCAGGGCGATTGAGAATAAAGGTAAATAACTTTAAGAAGTTACCAAAAGAGGCTGTCAACTTCCAGAGCCAGGCTGTAGAGGCTGTAAAAAGGCTTGATGGTGTTGAAAGTGTAAAGTTTAACTTTGTTATCGGTACTGTCCTTATAGAGTATGACAAAGACAAGATCGATTCTAAGGCAATTGTGAGCTGGCTAAATACTATAAAGAAGCTAGCCCTAGACAATATGGACTTGATAAATAGTTTAGAAGGTAAGGATGAAAAAGAGGTTATAGACATCCTATTTAATATCCTAGACGCCAATACATCTAAATAACGAAAGGAGTGAGTTATTTGATTCAAATGGGAAATAGGACATTCTCTTTGAAGGGAAAGAGCGTGTCAAATATTGAAGGACGTATAAGGATCAAGTATACGGGCTTGAAGTATATCCAGGACCTATATACTGACCTTATAGACCAGGTAGGGTCCTTGTACTATGTTGAATATGTAGCCGTTAATTCTGTTACAGAGACCATCTTAATAAAGTACGATGGTGACGCAGACGTTGATTCATTGGAGATTATAGAGGCTGTAGACCACATAATGCAGAAGTTCTCCTTGGATGTATACAAAAACTATATAGAAGCAAGAAATAATGAAACGAATAATAGGTATGATGGAGAGGAAATGTCATCTAGGAAGCTGATAGCTAGACTACTGGTAAATGGTAGTGTAATATTGGCTACTAGGCTACTGGGAGGTGCAAACACACCACTGATAAACCTACCTAAATATGACAAGTTCACTACTTTGCCAGCCATCACAAGCTTGGCATTGACATCTCCATTATTTAGGTCTGCCTGGGATGGTCTAGTAGAAGACAAGAGACCAAATGCAGACGCCTTGACAATCATGTCAATTGTAGCCAGTCTAATGCTAGGTAATAGTATATCTGCCTTGACTATAATAGCCTTATCAGACATAGCAGAGTTTATGACAGCCTATACGGTTGAGCGTACTAGAAATTCAATAAAGAACCTTTAAGTGTTGAACAAGATACAACTTGGAAGGTGCTTGAAGATGGAAGCCTAGAAAAGTGTAGTGTAGACAAGCTATCGAAAGAAGACCTAGTGGCTACACATACAGGTGAAAAAATATGTGTCGACGGTGAAGTAATAGACGGTGAAGCCATAGTTGACCTTAGTTCTGTATCTGGTGAATACATGCCAGTTATCAAGAAAAAGGGAGACAAGGTATTTGCTGGTGGTCTAATCAAGAACGGTACTATCACAGTTAAGGCTGAAAAAGTCGGCGATGATACGGTAATATCTAGAATTATAGACTTAGTTGAAAATAGTGCAACTCAGCAGGCTCCAATACAGAAGTATGCTGACAAGTTCTCTAACTACCTAGTTCCATTAAACCTACTGCTTTGTGGTGTGGTTTATGGGGTAACTAGGTCTACAACTAAGGCTCTTAACATGCTAGTTATAGACTACTCATGTGGTATCAAGCTATCAACAGCAACAGCCTTCTCGGCATCTATCAATACATCAGTTAAGAATGGTGTCTTGATAAAGGGTGGTGCCTTTATTGAACAGTTAAGTATGACTGATACAGTTGTATTTGACAAGACAGGTACTATTACAGAAGGTAAGCCAAGGATCAAGGACGTATTTATAGAAGAAGGTAATGGCTATACAGAAAGAGACCTAGTTAGCTATGCCTGCGCAGCAGAGGAAACTTCTTCCCACCCATTATCATACTGTGTATTAGAGTATGGTAAGCTATTGGGAGTACAGATTCCTAAGCATGGCCCTATAGAAACTGTAGTAGCAAGGGGTACATCTACTGAAGTAGATGGCAAGCTGGTACGTGCCGGTAACCTTAAGTTTATGACAGAAAATGGCATAGAGCCATCTAATGAAGCCATAGAATTTGCTATGAGCTCCACTCCAATCTTTGTCTCATATGGAGACGACTTTATAGGAGTGTTAGGTGCCTTTGACAAGCCTAGAAAGAATATAAAGAGAGCCATCAACATGATGCGTTCAAATGGTATAAATGAAGTGGTAATCTTAACTGGAGACATGAAGAAGCAGGCCCAGGAGGTAGCAGCCAAGGTTAATGCAGATAGCTTAGGGCTGAGCTTTTACCAGAGGACAAGGCCAATGAAATACTAAAGATGAAGTCAGAGGGTACTGGCGTAATAATGGTTGGAGACGGTATCAATGATGCCCCAGCCCTATCATATGCCAATGTAGGTATATCACTAGGCAGTAAGTCTACTGATGTAGCTATGGAGACATCTGACCTAGTAATACATTCTGATGACCCAATAATGATTCCAAGGGTTATCGACCTATCTCACAAGACTATGGATATAGTAAAGCAGAACTTTGCCCTAGTAGCAGGTATAAATACTGTAGGTCTAGTCTTGGGAGCAACTAGTAATATATCTGTATTCTGGAGTGCTGTAATGCACAATATGAGTACAATATTGGTGGTTGGAAACTCTTGTAGATTATTGTTCCACAAGTCCTTGAGGGGAGGAATGTAGAATGATCAAGCATTGCCCTGAAAAGAATATAGATGTTGATGTGGTTTTTTCTGTATCAGGCAGACTGAGAATGAGGGTTGTAAATGAACCTAAGAATCCACTAGATATATTAAACAAGCTAAAGGAAAAAACTAAGATTATCAGGGGTAGTTACACTGGCCCTACAAGGACCTTTGTACTTGAATATGACAAGGACATTACAGACCTTAATCAGCTGATACTTACTTTCTGTGGCTTGTACTCTAGGGACATAAAGGAAAACCAGATTAAGCTTAACTACAAGATATCTAACAAGCACGCAATGGGCTATAGTTCACTTGTTTCCCTGGCCTTTATAATAATTGACCTAGGTATGAACTTTATAGGTCTGGGAGGGCAGGCCCTTAATGAAAGCGGCACTGTATCTACTATTGGTCTAGGAAAGGCTACAGGTCTTGCAAGCAGTGTGTTCGGTAGCCTAAATACATATAGGAACTTCGTAAGGTGGGGTGCCCTAGTGACTACTATTGGAGCCATCTTTGAGCATGGTTACAAGGAGTTGAACGAAAATGGTGCCTTTGACCCTGAGGTAATGTCAATCATGTACTTGATTACGTCCATAAACGAGGTTACGGCAGTAAATGGTACAACTAATATGAGCCTATATTCACCAGCCATTGCCTGGTTATTGACATTCGGTCGTCATATATTGACAAGACAGGAAAGGTCAATCCTGATTGAAACATATGAGGATGAAGATGGTGAAATAAAGGTGGCAGAAGAAGAAAGCAAGTCTTACTTCTACAAAAAGTTCATCAGCTCATGCTTTGATGCATACCAGAATGTAAACTTTAGAAGGGGTATTTCAAAGTAGGAGTATATTTATAGGAGAGGATTGTATTAATCCTAAATTAATACTTAATATATTAAATTAATTAACATTATAAGGAGGATTTTGATATGATGTTTAGTATTGGTAATAGAAGTGATGTTTTAAAGGGTGTTGCAATTGGTGTTGGTGTATGCGCTATTGCTTATGTAGCATATAAGAAGAACGAAGAAACAGTTAATGCTTTCTTAAACGAACACGGATTCAACATTGAAGGAAATGCTGGTTCAGACTACTATTCAATGTCACTAGAAAAGTTGATGGAAACTAAGGAAACTATAGAAGATATTATAGCTGAAAAGGACCTTTCTGGTGTTACAATAGTATCAACTGAAGATAAGTAAGACTTTTTATTAGACTATTAATAAATAAGAGCGGCAGCAGCCACAAGAAAAAAACTATTCTTGTGGCTGCTGTTTTTTTGTATTTTTAAAGGAAGATAGGGAGGACTAGGATATATTATAAAAAAATAAAAAAAGTGATTATAATAATTTACATTACTTTTTGTATATGATAAAAATATTAGTGTATAAAAGAATTATTGGAAAATATAATTCAAATAAATAAAACTAATGAAATAAATTAATATTGAATATTTTATTGGATGTTAAATGGACCTTGTAGGTCTGGTTAAGAGACCAGATTATGTGTTTCAGGAGGGAACTAAAATGAATCAAAGGGATTTGTTTAGGAAGAAAATTGAAGAAAAGAAGGAAAAGGGAAGTAAAAAGCCCAGGTATGGAATGAGAAAGCTATCAGTCGGCTTTGTATCCTGCCTAGTCGGATTTGTAATGTTTTTGACTGGCGTGCCGGTAATGGCTGAGGGTGGCCAGAGTAGGTCGGTTAATAATGAGGTCCACTATACACTAGCTGGGGAGACGGATGGTGTTTTGGACTATGCCAAGACCATATACGAGAAAGAAGACGGTGATGGAATCCACTTAACTGTTACAAAATGGGCAAAATTACCTGGAAGTTGGGGATTTACAGAAAGAGGGCCATATAATGGTAGGTACCTACTAAACTTCTTTGATGACGACTTCTATACGCAAATTGAATCCATCAAGGTAAACAATACTGAATTTGAAAAGGAGGCTAATGGGGCTCTTTGGAAGGTTCCAATTAATAATGCAACGCTGAAGTCTGGATCAGTTGGAGTTATAACAAATAGCGATATTGTAATAAAGCTAAAAAATGGCGCTACCCTGACTAGTCTAGGCCTAGCCGATAAAAAAATCAACTTTACAACGACTTGGGTCAGGAATGATGCCAAGGCCGATACAGGTGGCTACGACAATGGGTTTATCCTAAAAAATAATACCAATATACCAACTCTACCGACAAATGAGGGGACTGGTAATGAATACTATTTAGGCAAAGGGGTTAATTTTTTAGGAACAGATGGAACTAAGTCAAAGGATGGAAATTTTACGAGTGGCAATAGTGGTAAATCAGTAAGCTACGATGCAAAAAATAAGTCCATAAGGTCTACAGTATCCTTTAAGCCGGACCAAAACTTCCTTCAGGCCAACACTGGTTGGGTCTTATATATAAATGAGGTTATACCAAAGGAATTATTAAAGTATATAGATACTGATAATGTACGACTGGGAGTTTCTACTTCTAGGGGTGAGATAACGGCTGATGAGCCTATTAAGCTAAATGTAGATCCTAACGGTGATGGTCATATCTCTACTAAGGATACACCGTCTCTAAGTATAGTCAATAGCGACTGGGACAAGGTAGATAAGGTTAGAAAAACCCTGGACTCACAGGTCTTTTATGGAGCATTAGGCCAGAGAAGGTCATATACAATAGAGTACAAGCTCAAGAGCAGCGTTAGCAATCAAGAATTTGCAAAGGCCTTAAATGAATATATAACAACTAATAATGACCAATTGAATTTTGAATCCTGGCTGACAGCGGACTTTGTTGACTCTACGAATGCATACCCAAATATAAGAAAGCCAGATGGTGGAAAACCAAATAAAATACTACAAAATTCCTACTCAAATGCCTTTATGGAGGTCCTAGATACAGACAAGGACGGCCTATACGACTTTACAGAGGATGAAATCGAGTCAGACAAGTTCAACGTTGATACTGATGGTGATGGTGTACCTGATGGCCAGGAAGTTCTTACGGACAAGACTGACCCTAAAGATGCAAAATCATACCTGGTAGTGAAGCCAGATGTCACTACTAAGAATATAGAAGCAAATAGTGCTCAGACAATTGTTGGTAAGGTACCAAAGACGATTTACGATAATCCTGCAGATACTAATAAAAAGCTGGCTGCGACTAATACGGATGCAGGAGAAGTTATTGTAAAGGCCTATAAGTACGTAGCCGATGATACAGACTATACAACACAGCCTGTTAAGGCCCAGACGACTATACCATTTGCAGGTCTAACAGATGGAAACTTCACTGTTAATGTTCCTGCAGGTACATTTGCAGAAGGCGACAAGGTTATACTAGTGGCCTACTCACCAGATGGAAATAATCCTAAGTTGTCAAGCACTACAGTAAGGGTAGGAGCAATCAAGGTAACCTTTGATACAAATGGCGGTAAGTGGTCTGATGGGACAAATGCTGATAAGGTAGTTAATGCCGTAAACGGTACTGCAACACAGCCAGAAGAACCAACAAGAGATGGCTACCAGTTCCTAGGTTGGGCATCTACAGCTAATGCAACAGCTGCAGAAGCTGGTATCCTAAATAATATTGAGGATGCTAAGGAAGTATTTGCAGTATGGAAGGATAATAAGGCCCCTGTAATAGGGAATATAAATGACCAGACAGTAGTGGAAAGAAATGCAATTACAGAAATAAATGTAACAACAGATGACCCTACAGCAACAGTTACAGTGAAAGACCTACCAAGTGGCTTAACATACAGTAACGGAAAGATAAGTGGAACTCCAAGTGTTACAAGCTGGGGTAATGATGAAAAAAAGGAATTTACAGTAACTGTAGAAGCCAAGGATCCTTCAGGTAATACATCTACTAAGACCTTCAAGATTATAGTACAGAGGGATACAGATAGTGATGGTACACCGGATATAACTGATACAGATGATGATGGAGATGGGGTAACTGATACAGTAGAAATAGCCAAGGGATCAGATCCAAAGAATCCAAACTCAAGGCCAATGGGAACTGTAACACCGGTATCACCAACAACAATATCAAACCCAACACAGACAGTTATAGATGAAAATGCTATAACTAACATTGTGATTACACCAGGAAATACAGCTTCTACAGTAACAGTAGATACAAGCAAGCTTCCTAACGGAGTTACTTACGACCCAACAACAAAGACAATATCTGGAACACCAGATGTAACAAACTGGGGAACTGATGAAACAAAGAAGTTTGATATACCAGTAGTGATAACAAATCCAGATGGATCAAAGGTGACTAAGACTGTTGAAATAACTGTACAGAGAGATACTGATAGTGACGGTATACCTGATATAACAGACACAGACGATGATGGAGATGGCTATACTGACCTAGAAGAAAGTGCAAAGGGAACAGATCCGAAGGATGCTACATCAAAGCCAACAACAGGAATAAGTCCAATAGCTGACCAGACTGTAGTAGAAAGAAATCCAATAAATGAGATAACAGTTACTACGGACGACCCAAGTGCAACAATTACAGTTAAAGACCTACCAACAGGTGTAACGTATGACCCATCTACAAAGAAGATAAGTGGAACACCAAGTGTTACAGGTTGGGGAAGTGATGAAACTAAGGACTTTACTGTAACAATAGAGGCCAAGGACTCTGCAAACAACGTAGTTACGAGAACATTTAAGATTACTGTTCAAAGGGATACAGATAGTGATGGTACACCTGATGTAACAGATACAGATGATGATGGAGATGGAGTAACTGATACAGAAGAAATAGCCAAGGGATCAGATCCAAAGAATCCAAACTCAAGGCCAATGGGAACTGTAACACCGGTATCACCAACAACAATATCAAACCCAACACAGACAGTTATAGATGAAAATGCTATAACAAATATAGTAATAACACCAGGAAATACAGCTTCTACAGTAACAGTAGATACTAGCAAGCTACCAAACGGAGTAACATATGACCCAATAACAAAGACAATATCAGGAACACCAGATGTAACAAACTGGGGAACTGATGAAACAAAGAAGTTTGATATACCTGTAGTGATTACAAATCCAGATGGATCGAAGGTGACAAAGACTGTCGAAATCACAGTACAGAGAGATACTGACGGAGATGGAATACCTGATATAACAGACACAGACGATGATGGTGATGGTTATACAGATTTAGAAGAAAGTGCCAAGGGAACAGATCCGAAGGATGCTACATCAAAGCCAACAACAGGAATAAGTCCTATAGCTGACCAGACTGTAGTAGAAGGAAATGAAATCAGTGAAATAACAGTAACAACAGACAATCCTACTGCGACAGTAACAGTTAAGGACCTACCGGCAGGTGTGACATATGACCCATCTACAAAGAAGATAAGTGGAACACCAAGTGTTACAAGCTGGGGAAGTGATGAGACCAAGGACTTTACTGTAACAATAGAGGCCAAGGACTCAGCAAACAATGTGGTAACAAAGACATTTAAGATAACAGTCCAGAGGGATACAGATAGTGATGGTACACCTGATGTAACAGATACAGATGATGATGGAGATGGAGTACCTGATACAGAAGAAATAGCCAAGGGATCAGATCCGAAGAATCCAAACTCAAGGCCAATGGGAACTGTAACACCGGTATCACCAACAACAATATCAAACCCAACACAGACAGTTATAGATGAAAATGCTATAACAAACATAGTAATAACACCAGGAAATACAGCTTCTACAGTAACAGTAGATACTAGTAAGCTTCCTAACGGAGTTACTTACGACCCAACTACTAAGACAATATCAGGAACACCAGATGTAACAAACTGGGGAACTGATGAAACAAAGAAGTTTGATATACCAGTAGTAATCACAAATCCAGATGGATCAAAGGTGACAAAGACAGTTGAAATAACTGTTCAAAGGGATACAGATAGTGATGGTACACCTGATGTTACAGATACAGATGATGATGGAGATGGAGTACCTGATACAGAAGAAATAGCCAAGGGATCAGATCCAAAGAATCCAAACTCAAGGCCAATGGGAACTGTAACACCGGTATCACCAACAACAATATCAAACCCAACACAGACAGTTATAGATGAAAATGCTATAACTAACATTGTGATTACACCAGGAAACACAGCTTCTACAGTAACAGTAGATACTAGCAAGCTTCCTAATGGAGTTACTTATGACCCAATAACAAAGACAATATCAGGAACACCAGATGTAACAAACTGGGGAACTGATGAAACAAAGAAGTTTGATATACCAGTAGTGATCACAAATCCAGATGGATCAAAGGTAACTAAGACTGTAGAAATAACTGTTCAAAGAGATACAGATAATGATGGAATACCTGATATAACAGATACAGATGATGATGGAGATGGTTATACTGACCTAGAAGAAAGTGCAAAGGGAACAGATCCGAAGGATCCAACATCAAAGCCAAGTACAGGAATAAGTCCAATAGCTGACCAGACTGTAGTAGAAGGAAATGCAATCAGTGAAATAACAGTAACAACAGACAATCCTACAGCGACAGTAACAGTTAAGGACCTGCCGGCAGGTGTGACATATGACCCATCTACAAAGAAGATAAGTGGAACACCAAGTGTTACAGGTTGGGGAAGTGATGAGACTAAGGACTTTACTGTAACAATAGAGGCCAAGGACTCAGCAAACAACGTAGTAACAAGGACATTTAAGATAAGTGTTCAAAGGGATACAGATAGTGATGGTACACCTGATGTGACAGATACGGATGATGATGGAGATGGAGTAAGTGATACAGAAGAAATAGCTAAGGGATCAGATCCAAAGAATCCGAACTCAAGGCCAATGGGAACTGTAACACCGGTATCACCAACTAGTGTGACAAATCCAAATCAGACAGTTATAGATGAAAATGCTATAACAAACATAGTAATAACACCAGGAAACACAGCTTCTACAGTAACAGTAGATACTAGCAAGCTTCCTAATGGAGTTACTTATGACCCAATAACAAAGACAATATCAGGAACACCAGATGTAACAAACTGGGGAACTGATGAAACAAAGAAGTTTGATATACCAGTAGTAATCACAAATCCAGATGGATCAAAGGTAACTAAGACTGTAGAAATAACTGTACAGAGAGATACTGATAGTGATGGTACACCTGATGTGACAGATACGGATGATGATGGAGATGGAGTAAGTGATACAGAAGAAATAGCTAAGGGATCAGATCCAAAGAATCCGAACTCAAGGCCAATGGGAACTGTAACACCGGTATCACCAACTAGTGTGACAAATCCAAATCAGACAGTTATAGATGAAAATGCTATAACAAACATAGTAATAACACCAGGAAACACAGCTTCTACAGTAACAGTAGATACTAGCAAGCTTCCTAATGGAGTTACTTATGACCCAACAACAAAGACAATATCAGGAACACCAGATGTAACAAACTGGGGAACTGATGAAACAAAGAAGTTTGATATACCAGTAGTAATCACAAATCCAGATGGATCAAAGGTAACTAAGACTGTAGAAATAACTGTACAGAGAGATACAGACAGTGATGGTACACCTGATGTAACAGATACAGATGATGACGGAGATGGTTACACAGATGTAGAAGAAAATGCTAAGGGAACAGATCCCAAAAGATCCTACATCAGTACCAACGACACCAGGAAGTACAACAATTACAAATCCTACACAGACAGTTATAGACGAAAAGCCGATAACAAGTATAGTGATTACACCTGGTAATCCAAGCACAACTATAACAGTAGATACTAGCAAGCTTCCTAATGGAGTTACTTACGACCCAACAACAAAGACAATATCAGGAACACCAGATGTAACTGACTGGGGTCCAAGTGAAGAAACAAGGAAGTTTGAAGTACCAGTTGTAGTTCAGAATCCAGATGGAACAACTGAAAACAAAAAGATTGAGATCACAATACAAAGGGATACTGACAATGATGGTATACCTGATGTGACAGACACAGATGACGATGGAGATGGAGTAACTGATACAGAAGAAATAGCCAAGGGATCAGATCCAAAGAATCCGAACTCAAGGCCAATGGGAACTGTAGCGCCGGTATCGCCAACTAATGTGACAAATCCAAATCAGACTGTAATAGATGAAAAGCCAATAACAAGCATAGTAATAACACCAGGAAATACAGCTTCTACAGTAACAGTAGATACTAGCAAGCTTCCTAATGGAGTTACTTATGACCCAACAACAAAGACAATATCAGGAACACCAGATGTAACAAACTGGGGTCCAAGTGAAGAGACTAGGAAGTTTGAAGTGCCGGTAGTAGTTACAAATCCAGACGGTTCAAAGACTACTAAGACTGTAGAGATAGTAGTTCAGAGGGATACTGATAAGGATGGAAATCCTGATGTAACTGACCCTGATGACGATAACGATGGCGTTACAGATGTAGAGGAGAATGCTAAGGGAACTAATCCAAAAGATCCCAAATTCAAAACCTACAAATACTTCTACGCAAACTAACAATCAAGGGTCTGGTAAGAAAATTGATACAGGAAGAATCGCAGGCAAGGATAGGATAGACACAGCGATTGATATATCTAAAAAGCTGTATAAAAAATCTAAGGCTGTAATAATAGTTAGAAGTGATATCTTCCCAGATTCAATGACAGCATCAGTGCTAGCAAGACTAAAGGATGCGCCAATCCTACTTAACCCTACTGGCCAGCTTGATTCAAGGGTGGCTGCAGAGATTAAGAGGCTAGGAGCCACAGAAATAATTATAGTCGGAGGAACTGACTCTATATCAGCAAGAGTAAGAGATGAATTAAGAGCTTATGATTCTGATAATGATGTTGAGAGAATTGGTGGTAAGGATAGGTATGAGACATCTGAATTAGTTGCAAGGAAGGTTATAAGTATTACAGGCAATAAGAATACTGCAGTAGTAGCATCAGGCCAGGTATTCCCAGATGCCCTTACAGTAGGTACCTTTGCCTCAAGAGACGGATATCCGATCTTGCTTGTAAAGAAGGATATAGTACCAAGTCAGATTGAGAGGGTGATCAAGGACCTAGACATAGACAAGGTATATATTGCTGGAGGTACAGATACAATATCTAAGAGGGTAGAAGCCAAACTTCCTAGAGTAATTGAGAGGATGGCTGGTAGAGACAGGTATGAAACATCAGTTGCCATAGCGAGGTCTAAGTTCAAGGATAGCAAGGAAGCCTTTGTAGCATCAGGCCAGCAGTTTGCAGATGCTCTAGTAATATCTCCGGTATCTGGTAAGTACAACCTACCAACATTATTGGTTTCAACAAATGCTAGCAGTAACCAGGAGGTAAAGAGGTATATTCAGCAATCTAAGATTAATAAGCTTATAGCAGTAGGTGGAGAAAGATACCTTCCATCAAGCATTATTGACAACTTGATAAAATAAGCTATTAAAGACCCAAAAGATATTTAAGGCTTAAGTGTATTTTTATAGCTTGAAAAATGGTTAAAAAAATATTTAAGAAAATAAAAAAATATAATAAAATGAGCCGTAGCTAGCCCATATTTACGATGGTAAATGTGGGTTAGCTTTTACTGCGAAAAAAATAGGAGAGCAATTGTCTTAAGATGATCAAGCTATAGATGAAATGGAAAAAAATTTTTATAAAAGCCTAATTTAGGTAAAATTATCGAAAAAAAATATAGACTGACGTGAAAGCCAGTTATATACCCAAAGAACAATTTAAGTTAAAAAGATGTATATTGAAAATAAATACAGACTCAACTTTTTTTAGTGATTTTTGAAAAAAATTTTTTTCATGAAAACGATTGTAAGTGTTTATAATGCTTTTACTTAGGGTATCATAAGATGGTATTATAGTTAAAAACAATATATTGAAGTAGTAATAGATATAATAAACAGGCTCAATAAAAGAATTAAGAGAAATTTAAAGTAGTTAAAAGTTCAAGTTAAAATATAAGGAGGTATCTTAATGGATCATTTGGATGTTTTTAGAAAAAAAATTCAAGAGAAAAAAGAAAAAGGTTTAAGTCAACCTAAATATGGTACGAGAAAGCTGTCTATAGGACTAGTATCTTGTTTACTAGGCTTTATGATGTTTATAACAGCACCTGTATCAAGTAGTGCGGCAGGTATTCAGGCAAGATCGATGGATAATCAAGTACACTACACTCTGGCTGGTGAAACTGATGGTGTTCTAGACTATGCAAGGACAGACTTTACAAAAGAGGATAGCAATGGTATACACCTTACTGTTACTAAGTGGGCAAAGCTACCTGGTTCATGGGGTGAGACTAACAAGGGACCATACAATGGTAGGTACCTATTAAACTTCTTTGAAGACAGGTTCTTCACACAGATTGATTCAATCACAGTAAATGGAGTTGAGTTTGAAAAAGAAGCAAACGGAGCCCTATGGAAGGTGCCAATTAACATTCAGACACTTAAGTCAGGTGCAATAGGTTCTATAACAAACAGCGATATTTTAATAAAGCTTAAAAATGGAGCTACCCTAAGTAGTCTGGGTCTAGATTCTACAAAGCTTGACTTCACTACTACATGGGTTAGGGGTGATGGTAAGGCAGACAAGGGAGGATATGACAATGGATTTATACTTAAAAATAATCCATACCACCCTACAGAGCCTTCTAATTCTAGTGCAGGTGACGGAAACTATCTAGGCACAGGGCTTAATGGTTTAACAAACGATGGTACTCAGTCAAAGGATGGTAACTTCTCAGGTGGTCATGCTGGTAAGGCTGTAAGCTTGATGCAAAAAACAAGGTTATAAAGTCAACTGTATCATTTAAGCCTGACCAGAATTTCCTTCAGGCTAATAGTGGCTGGGTATTATACATCAATGAGGTTATACCTAAGGAATTATTCAAATATATAGATACAAACAATGTAAGATTAGGTGTGTCTACTTCCACAGGTAAGATAACTGCTAATAATCCCATTAAACTAACTGTTGACCCTAATGGTAATGGTCACATATCTACTAAAGACACTCCTGAACTAAGTATAGAAGGGGGAGATTGGAATAAGGTTACTCAAGTAAGAAGTACTCTAGATTCACAGGTCTTCTATGGGGCCCTAGGTCAGAGAAGGTCTTATACAATAGAATACAAGCTTAAGAGCAATGTTACTAACCAGGAATTTGCAGATGCACTAAATAAGTACATTAAAGAAAATAATAGTCAGATGAACTTTGAATCTTGGCTTACAGCAGACTTCGTAGACTCGACGAATGCTTTTAAGGGGATTAGAAAGCCAGATAGTGGTAAGCCTAACAAGAGGGTTCAAAATACATATTCTACTGCATTCTTAGAAGTATTAGATACTGACAAGGATGGACTTTATGACTTTGTAGAGGATGAAATAGGTTCAGACAAGTTCAATGTTGATACTGACGGTGATGGTGTGCCAGATGGACAGGAGTACTTGGTTGATAAGACAAAACCAATTGATCCAAAATCATACCTAGTGGTAAAGCCAAATGTCACAACAAAGAACATCGAAGCAAATCAGAATCAGACGATTGTAGGTACAGTTCCAAAGACAATTTATAAGAATCCAGCAAATAATACTCAAGACCTACAGGCTACAAATGGAAATGCCGGAAATGTAATTGTAAAGGCCTACAAGTATGTAGCAGATGATACAGACTATACAAAACAGCCAGTTAAGGCTCAGACAACTATACCATTCTCAGACTTAACAGCTGGTAACTTCACTGTTAACATTCCTTCTGGTACATTTGCAGAAGGCGACAAGGTTATACTAGTTGCCTACTCACCAGATGGAAAGAACCCAATGGTATCAAGCACTACAGTAAAGGTAGGAGCGACAAAGGTAACATTTGATACAAATGGTGGTCAGTGGTCTGATGGAACAAATGCTGATAAGGTTGTTAATGCTGTAAATGGTACTGCAACACAGCCAGAGGAGCCAACAAGAGATGGCTACCAGTTCCTAGGATGGGCATCTACAGCCAATGCAACAGCTGCAGAAGCTGGTATCCTAAATAATATTGAGGATGCTAAGGAAGTATTTGCTGTTTGGAAGGATGTAAAGGCACCTGTAATAGCTAACATAGGCGACCAGACAGTAGTGGAAGGAAAGTCTTTAACTGAAATACCAGTTACAACAGACGATCCAGATGCAACAATAGCAGTAAAAGACCTACCAACAGGTGTAACATATACAAATGGTAAGATAAGTGGAACTCCAAAGGTTGATAACTGGGGTCCAAATGAGGAAAAAAGAGAATTTACAGTAACTGTAGAGGCTAAGGATCCTTCAGGCAACACATCGACTAAGACTTTCAAGATAACAGTACAGAGAGATACTGATAAGGATGGAAATCCGGACATAACAGACCTAGATGATGATGGTGATGGATATTCAGATGCGGATGAAAAGGCAAAGGGGTCAGACCCTAAAAATGCTGGCTCAATACCAGCTACTATTATTGGTCCAATAGAGTCTATGTCAATAGAAAATCAGGAGCAGACTGTTGTTGATAAAAAACCAATAAAAAAAGTAAATATAAATCCAGATAATATTGACTCAAATGCAAAAATCGATAGAACAAAGGTGCCATCTGGACTTATTGTAGATGATTCTGTTCCAGGAGTATTAACTATCACCGGTAGCCCAAATATAACAGATTGGGGTCCAGATGAAGAAACAAGAAAGTTTGAAATACCAGTAACAGTAACAAACTCAGATGGTTCTAAGTTAACTAAGAAGGTAATAATAACAGTACAGAGAGACACTGATGGTGATGGAGATCCCAGACGTAACAGACCCAGATGATGATGGTGATGGAGTAACAGATGTTGAAGAAAATGCAAAGGGGTCAAATCCAAAGGATCCAAACTCAAGACCAGCTGCAGTAATTACTCCAGTAAGCCCAACAAGTATAAGTAATCCAAACCAGACAGTAGTTGAAGGAAAGCCAGTAGCAAGTGTGGTAATCACACCTGGTAATTCAGATGCAACAGTAACAGTGGATGAAAGTAAGCTTCCAAATGGAGTAACTTACGACCCAACAACAAAGACAATCTCTGGAACACCAAACGTAACAGATTGGGGCCCAACTGAGGAGACAAGAAAGTTTGAGATACCAGTGGTAGTTACAAACCCAGACGGTTCAAAGACTACTAAGACTGTAGAAATCACTGTACAGAGGGATACTGATAGGGATGGAGATCCAGACGTAACAGATCCAGACGATGATGGTGACGGAGTAACAGATGTTGAAGAAAAGGCAAAGGGATCAAATCCAAAGGATGCTAACTCAAGACCAGCTGCAGTAATCACTCCAGTAAGCCCAACAACTGTAACAAATCCAAACCAGACAGTAGTTGATGGAAAGCCAGTAGCAAGTGTGGTAATCACACCTGGTAATTCAGATGCAACAGTAACAGTGGATGAAAGCAAACTTCCAAATGGAGTAACTTACGACCCAACAACAAAGACAATCTCTGGAACACCAAACGTAACAGATTGGGGCCCAGCTGAAGAAAATAAAAAGTTTGAGATACCAGTAGTGGTAACAAACCCAGATGGTTCAAAGACTACTAAGACTGTAGAAATAAGAGTAGAGAGAGACACTGATAGGGACGGAGATCCAGATGTAACAGACCCAGATGATGATGGTGACGGCTATACAGATATAGATGAAAAGGCAAAGGGATCAGATCCGAAGGATGCAAACTCAGTACCAGGAACTGTAATAAGTCCAATAGCTGACCAGACGGTAGTAGAAGGTAGACCAATAGATGAAATTACAGTAACAACAGATAATCCTGCTGCTACAGTAACAGTTAAGGACCTACCAACAGGTGTAACATATGACCCATCTACAAAGAAGATAAGCGGAACACCACAGGTTAACGACTGGGGTCCAAACGAAGAAACAAGAGAAATTACAGTTACAGTAGAGGCTAAGGATCCGACAGGAAAGACTACAACAAAGAAGTTTAAGATAACAGTACAGAGAGACACTGATAGGGACGGAGATCCAGACGTAACAGATCCAGATGATGATGGAGATGGAGTAACAGATGTTGAAGAAAAGGCAAAGGGATCAAATCCAAAGGATGCTAACTCAAGACCAGCTGCAGTAATAACTCCAGTAAGTCCAACAACAATCTTGAATCCAAACCAGACAGTGGTAGATGGAAAGCCGGTAACAAGTGTAACAATTACACCAGGAAACCCAACAGCTACAGTAACAGTGGATGAAAGTAAGCTTCCTAACGGAGTTACATATGATCCAGTAACAAAGACAATCTCTGGAACACCAAACGTAACAGATTGGGGTCCAAGTGAAGAAACTAGAAAGTTTGAGATACCAGTAGTAGTAACAAACCCAGATGGTTCAAAGACTACTAAGACTGTAGAAATCACTGTACAGAGAGACACTGATAGGGATGGAGATCCAGACGTAACAGATCCAGATGATGATGGTGACGGAGTAACAGATGTTGAAGAAAAGGCAAAGGGATCAAATCCAAAGGATGCTAAACTCAAGACCAGCTGCAGTAATCACTCCAGTAAGCCCAACAACTGTAACAAATCCAAACCAGACAGTAGTTGATGGAAAGCCGGTAACAAGTGTAATAATTACACCAGGAAACCCAACAGCTACAGTAACAGTGGATGAAAGTAAGCTTCCTAACGGAGTTACATATGATCCAGTAACAAAGACAATCTCTGGAACACCAAACGTAACAGATTGGGGTCCAACTGAGGAGACAAGAAAGTTTGAGATACCAGTGGTAGTTACAAATCCCAGACGGTTCAAAGACTACTAAGACTGTAGAAATCACTGTACAGAGGGATACTGATAGGGATGGAGATCCAGACGTAACAGATCCAGATGATGATGGAGATGGAGTAACAGATGTTGAAGAAAAGGCAAAGGGATCAAATCCAAAGGATGCTAACTCAAGACCAGCTGCAGTAATAACTCCAGTAAGTCCAACAACAATCTTGAATCCAAACCAGACAGTGGTAGATGGAAAGCCAGTAACAAGTGTAACAATTACACCAGGAAACCCAACAGCTACAGTAACAGTGGATGAAAGTAAGCTTCCTAACGGAGTTACATATGATCCAGTAACAAAGACAATCTCTGGAACACCAAACGTAACAGATTGGGGTCCAAGTGAAGAGACTAGAAAGTTTGAGATACCAGTAGTAGTTACAAACCCAGATGGTTCAAAGACTACTAAGACTGTAGAAATCACTGTACAGAGGGATACTGATAGGGATGGAGATCCAGACGTAACAGATCCAGATGATGATGGAGATGGAGTAACAGATGTTGAGGAAAAGGCAAAGGGCACAGATCCGAAAGGATGCAAACTCAGTACCAGGAACTGTAATAAGTCCAATAGCTGACCAGACGGTAGTAGAAGGTAGACCAATAGCTGAAATTACAGTAACAACAGATAATCCTGCTGCTACAGTAACAGTTAAGGACCTACCAACAGGTGTAACATATGACCCATCTACAAAGAAGATAAGCGGAACACCACAGGTTAACAACTGGGGTCCAAATGAAGAAACAAGAGAAATTACAGTTACAGTAGAGGCTAAGGACCCAACAGGAAAGACTACAACTAAGAAGTTTAAGATAACAGTACAGAGAGATACTGATAGGGACGGAGATCCAGACGTAACAGACCCAGATGATGATGGAGATGGAGTAACAGATGTTGAAGAAAAGGCAAAGGGATCAAATCCAAAGGATGCTAACTCAAGACCAGCTGCAGTAATCACTCCAGTAAGTCCAACAACAATCTTGAATCCAAACCAGACAGTGGTAGATGGAAAGCCGGTAACAAGTGTAACAATTACACCAGGAAACCCAACAGCTACAGTAACAGTGGATGAAAGTAAGCTTCCTAACGGAGTTACATATGATCCAGTAACAAAGACAATCTCTGGAACACCAAATGTAACAGATTGGGGCCCAACTGAGGAGACAAGAAAGTTTGAGATACCAGTAGTAGTTACAAATCCAGATGGTTCAAAGACTACTAAGACTGTAGAAATCACTGTACAGAGGGATACTGATAGGGATGGAGATCCAGACGTAACAGATCCCAGATGATGATGGAGATGGAGTAACAGATGTTGAAGAAAAGGCAAAGGGATCAGATCCAAAGGATCCAAACTCAAGACCAGCTGCAGTAATCACTCCAGTAAGCCCAACAACTGTAACAAATCCAAACCAGACTGTTATAGATGAAAAGCCAATAACTAATATAGTAATCACACCAGGAAACCCAGCAGCTAATGTAACAGTAGACAACAGTAAGCTACCAAACGGAGTAACTTACAACCCAACTACTAATACAGTTAGTGGTACACCAGACGTGACTGACTGGGGTCCAAGTGAAGAAACTAGAAAGTTTGAAGTACCAGTAGTAGTAACAAATCCAGACGGATCAAAGGTAACTAAGGACATAGAAATAGTAGTTCAGAGAGATACTGACAAGGATGGAGACCCAGATGTAACAGATCCAGATGATGATGGAGATGGTTATACTGATGCACAGGAAAAAACAAAGGGAACGGATCCAAAGAATCCAAACTCTAAGCCTTCAACACCAGCAACTCCAACTAATCCTTCAAATCCTAACAGGCCAGGAACTGGTAATAAGCCTGATACTGGTAGAATTGCAGGTAAGGATAGGATAGATACAGCTATTGATATATCTAAGAAGTTCTTTGCTAAGTCTAAGACTGTTATAGTAGTAAGGAGCGACCTGTTCCCAGATTCAATGACAGCTTCAGTTTTAGCTAAGCTATTGAATGCCCCAATCCTACTTAACCCAACAGACAAGCTTGATTCAAGAGTGGCTGAGGAAATTAAGAGATTAGGTGCAACAGAAATAATCATAGTCGGAGGTACAGATTCTATATCTGATAGAGTTAGAGAGGAATTAAAGGCATTTGATGCTGATAAGGATGTAGAAAGAATAGCTGGTAAGGACAGGTATGGTACATCTGAGATGGTAGCTAGAAGGGTTATAGGTATTACAGGCAAGAAGAATACTGCAGTAGTAGCTTCAGGCCAGGTATTCCCAGATGCCCTATCAGTTGGTACATTTGCATCAAGAGATGGATATCCCAATCCTACTAGTTAAGAAGGACCTAATTCCAAGTCAGATTCAGAGGGTAATCAAAGGAACCTAGACATAGACAAGGTATACATAGCAGGTGGTACAGATACTATATCTAAAGCTGCAGAAGCCAAAGCTTCCAAAGGTAATTGAAAGAATGGCTGGTAAGAATAGATATGAAACATCAGTTGCCATAGCTAAGTCTAAGTTCCAGGGTAGCAAGGAAGCCTTCGTAGCTTCAGGTCAGCAGTTTGCAGATGCTTTAGTAATATCGCCAATATCAGGTAAGTACAACCTACCAACATTATTGGTATCAACAAATGTAAACAGCAACAGGGAAGTTAAGAGGTATATCCAGGAGACTAAGATAGGCAGGCTAACAGCTATCGGTGGAGAAAGATATGTTCCATCAAGCATTATAGATAGCTTAACTAAATAGTAAATTGTAAAATTGCTAGAAACATCCAAATTTATAGGCAGGGTTCATATTCACATAAGTGGATATGAACCCTGCTTTATTATGTCAATGACCATTACATGTACAGAGTGAAAATAGCCAATAGTCATACAAAATGAGATATTATATAAAAATTAAAGGCTATAATAGATTAGAGATGGTCTATATATTACTTATATAATTTTTTTTAACAAAATAAGAATTTTTTTCTTAAACATATTGTATAATCTTATGATATATAAAAAAATATAGCTATAATATAAATTTACATCTACAATATTTAAGAATTATATATGTAAATCTTAAAAAAATAGTAGGTTTTTTTGTTGATTTTATGTTATAATGAAAAAAATAATATAGAATGCCAAACAATTTTTGCTTTTGAAATAGTAAGAGCTCTTATGACTTTATCCGTGAGATGGAGTCGATTTACCTGTGTAAAAAGTATCTGATATATTTCAAACAATATACAAAAATATTTAATCATTAAATATGAAAAGTGGTTGATATTTGTGGGTTTGGTATTTTGTAATATACATTTATAAAGTTTATATTATTTAATATGATATAAAACCAGTTTTAGGAGGTGGTATGGGAAAAGGCATGCAAAGGGCTTAAAAAGGAATTTTTAAAATAAGTAAAAAAAGAAAAGGAGAAGAGTAAGGTATGAAAAATTTAAGAAAAATTAGTGCTTTATTTATAGCACTGGCGATGGTATTGAGTGTAATATCATCACTATCCGGAGTAAGCGTAAAAGCAGCTGGCTCTACGGACGTTGTAATCCATAAGATTGTAATGGAAAAAACTGCAATGGATGCACATTTCAATTCTGAAAAATCTAAGAAGTTTGATGGTAACCAAATTGGTGCTAGTGATATAGGCACTTATTTTGGAGGAAATGCAAAAGAAGTTGCAGGAGTAGCTTTTGACGTTTACCAGAGGATTGATGCTAACGAAACAGGTGCTTTAGCAAATAATGATCCAATTCTTGGTGTAGTAGCATCTACAGATACTGGTAAGTTCTTCAAGAAGGTTCAGGGGCCACTGATAACAACAGCAAATGGTATAACAGCTGCAGGTCTAGCAGATGGTGTATATGTTATAGTTGAAAATAAGGCTGCTTCTACATATACTGGAGCAAACAATGAAATACTATCAGAAGCAAAGGCAGTTCCAGCAAGATTAGAGCTTCCAGCAACTAACAGTGCTGGTAAGACATTTGGAACTGGAGCAGATGCCCTTCACATTTATCCAAAGAATACTGAAGAAAAGCCAAAGATAGACAAGACTGTTGGAGATCTTGAAAATAAGTACATGTCAACTGAAATAGGCAAAACTGTAACTTGGTACCTACAGGCTACAGCTCCATCTGATATAAAGGACTACAAGAAGTTCATTTTATCAGATACATTCTCTAACTCACTAACTTATAAGGGTAATGTTCAGGTTAAATTTGGTACAGGTACTGACTTCACTACATATACAGCCCTAACTAAGGATACTGACTATACACTTACTGAAGCTGGTCAGACTGTTACAATAGCACTTAAAGATGCTGGTATTGCTAAGTTAGCACCGGGTCAGAAGGTTATAGCTTCAGTTGATACAGTTATAAACAAAGATGCTGTGATGGGTCTAGAAATACCAAATAACTTCACTTTAGAATATGGACATGATCCTAACTCTACAGGTAAGAAAGAAAAGCTTCCAAAGGATGAAGAACCTAAGGTAGTTACTGGTGGTAAGAAGTTCAAGAAGGTTATAGAGGGCACTGACACAGCTCTTGAAGATGCAGTATTCAAACTACGTGATGATCAGACTGACGCAAAGTGGACAGCTGAATTAATCGAAGCAAATAAGGCTGCTATAGATGATGGTCAGTTTGCTACAGAAAATGCTGGAGCATACACTGCTACTTCAGCAACTAATCAGCCAACTGCTGGACAGCCAATATACCTAAGATCAAAGTCTGATGGTACTTTTGAAATCAAGGGTCTAGAATTCTCAAGCTGGAAGAAGCAGAAGTGGAATGGTACAGCTATGGTAGATGGTGACCAGATAACTCACAAGTGGAACCTTGTCGAAGTTAAGGCTCCTACTGACTATGCTATAAATACTACACCAGTAGATTTCACAGTAGATAAGACTTCTTATTTAAAAGATCCAACAATAGCTAGCCCAGTTGCTGCTGATCCACTAAAGGTTAACAATAAGAAGGTAACTATCCCACAGACTGGTGGTATAGGTACTGTAATATTCGCAGTAGTAGGTCTAGGACTTATGGGATTTGCTGCATATGCTATGAAGAGAAACTCTAAGGAAGACTAATTAATATAAAAAGCCGGAGGAAATTTTATGAAAAAGTACTTTAAAAACTTAATAAAGACAGCTTTCATATTTGTTCTAGGCTTTGTATTAACTCTATCAGTAGTTTCAGCTGATACGACAACTTCTGTCCAAGGGCCTGCAAATGGCAACCAAGTAAATTTCACCATCCACCTTGGTAGTAATTCATTTTCAGGAACAGCTAGCAATAAGAACTTTGAAAACAGGACCCTTTTGCTATGGAAGCTGGATACTCACCTAGTAGGTAGTCAAGAATCTATAGATAAACAAAAGTTAGAACTTGTAAAGAAGCTAGCAAATGTTAAAAATGAGGATTTGACTAAAAAATATGGTGAGCCTATAAAGACAGATAAGTCTGATAAGGATGGTCTGATTAAGCTCCTACTAAATAAGGACACTTCTTATTATGTTAGAGAAGACCTTTCAAGTGGAATAAAATCACCTTTAATCTCAAGCTTTGTCATAGTGGTAGAAAAGGTTTCGACAGGGAATGTTGATATATACAATAAGTATGTACGACCACCTAATCCATACACTCCACCTGGAAAAGAAATTCCACCAAAAAAGTTTGTGAAGGTAGATTATGATGACACTAGCAAGGTTCTTGAAGGTGCTATATTTAGGGTAGCTGTAAAACAAGGTGATGCCTATAGGACTGTAATTAAAAAACATTTAACCTATGCAGTTATTTCGAATGAAAAGGGAGAATTCACTGTTGAAGGCCTTCCAAAGGGAACCTATTACCTAATAGAGACAAAGGCTCCAAGAGGATACCGTCAGCTAGCTAGTCCGATAGAATTTACTATTGACGACAACTCAGAGAATAACTTCACTGTTACACAGGTGAAAAACAAACTTGATGCAAATTATATCCCAATTAAACCACAAGATGGTGGAAACATAGTCTATAAATACTCAACTAATAAGATTGTGGTTCCGAAGACTGGTGACATAATGCTTCTACTATTAACTATAGGAGGAGGCTTACTAGCTATACTAGGACATCTAATCTTAAGGGATGAGAAAAATAGTTTTTACCCAAGTTTTTTTAGGAGGCTCTAGTGTCAGATTTGTTAGAAACAGAAAACAAAGTTGAAAATTCAAGTGAAACTACTAAAAATACAAATAAAAAAACAAGGAAGAGGAGAAAAAAGCAATGGCCATTTCTAGTAGTATTTATACTAGGGCTATTGGTAATGTCCTATCCCTTGGTATCACGCTTTTATTATAGGATAGAGTCTACACAGCAAGTTGAATACTTTGATGATGAAAAGAAAAAGCTAACAGAAGCAGAAGTAAGAAAAAGGATAGAGTTGGCCCATGCCTTCAATAAATCCTTAAACAATGTAATTTCAACTGATCCATATGTTAAAAAACGAATGGAAGCAGGAAGACTAGAATATGCCCGTATGCTTGAAATAAATGAGCTAATAGGGCATGTTGAAATACCGAAAATTGACACTGATATACCTATCTACGCAGGTACGGTAGAGGGCGTTCTTCAGAAGGGCGCCGGTCATTTAGAAGGTACATCTCTTCCCGTTGGTGGCTCTAGTACCCATACAGTTATAACTGCTCATTCAGGACTTCCGACAGCCAAGCTATTTACCGACCTTTCCAAATTAAGGGTTGGAGACAAGTTCTTTATACATAACTTGTCCAGGGTACTGGCTTATGAGGTTGATCAAATAAAAACTGTAGAGCCTTCAAACTTTAGTGATTTGCTTATAACTCCACACAAGGATTATGCAACCCTACTTACATGCACGCCTATAATGATCAATACACATAGGCTCCTGGTGAGAGGTCATAGGGTGGCATACAACCCACATGAGTTTGATTCCTTGAATAAGAAGAATAAGAAGATTTTCTGGTTGAAGACTATAGCCTTTGTATTATTACTACTCTTGATAATACGATGGATATACAGGAAAATTAGAAGGAAGTCAAAAAAGGGCAAAGATATAGCTGAAAATTAAAAGTGAGCTTCAAACATAGGATAAGTAAAAAGTAAGTTTAAAAGCGATAGATAATTTTCAATAAGCAATATATAAACCACATATAGGGGCTGGTAGCCCAGTCCCATATGGGTTTATATCTGGGTGATAAGGGCTTATCACTCGGATATAAGCCTATATAAACAGTACAGAGTTTATTTAATTAGAGATAATAAAGTGATAATAACAGATATATTACAGACATATTACAGATATATTAATATAAAAAGTAGGGTGAGAATATGGGAAGAGCACTTAGGAAAAAAGATAAGAAGAGTCAAGGAAAAAATAGAATATTAAAGAAAACTATAAAAATAGGTAAACATGAGGTTGACCAAAAAATAGTTTTAGGGGTTGTATTTATCCTAGGCTTCTTGATAGCTGTATACCCCATTATTTCTCAGATGTACTACAGTGTCGAGTCTACCCAAGAGATTAAGGATTTCGATGAGAATAGGGAAAGGATGGCCAGGTCAGAGCTAAATAGGAAAATTGAGCTAGCCAAGGGCTATAATGCTTCTCTAAAACCAACTAATCTCAAGGATCCATACAAGGACAAGCAAAAAGAGGGTCTAGCAGAATATGCTAGGATGCTAGAAGTCCATGAAAAAATAGGCTACGTAAGTATACCAAAGATAAGGCAAAAGTTACCTATCTACGCAGGGACAGCAGAAACTGTACTAGAAAAGGGAGCAGGCCATATGGAGGGAACATCACTTCCAGTTGGAGGTGCTAGCACCCACACAGTAATAACAGCACATAGGGGCCTACCAAGTGCCACTATGTTTAGACACCTAGATGAATTAAAGAGGGGTGACATTTTTTACATACACAATATAAGAGATGTGCTAGCATATAAGGTTGACAGGATCCTTACCGTAGAACCTTCAAACTTTAAATATGTCCTAGTTGATGCAGGATATGACAAGGCAACCCTACTTACATGTACGCCATATATGATAAATTCACACAGGCTACTTGTAACAGGACACAGGGTGCCTTATGTACCACCTAAGAAGACTATTGATGAAGTTCCACCATTTGTATGGCTAAAGAACATATATGTCTTCATAGGAGTAATGATACTTTTGGCACTACTTATATTCGTTTTATTTAATAAGTGGTTGAAAAAGGATAAAGAAGACAAAAATATAAAAATAAAAAAAGAACTTGAATGATTATGACACTTATGACACCAACAAGGTGGATTTAGTATAGATAAAAAATAAGTTAAAAAGTAAGTTTAAAAAAGAAATTTTAAAGTAAAGTTAAAATGTAAGGTAAGAAATTTAGCAATTATGGAAACAATAAATTTAACGGGATGAGAGGTATAAAATGTTGAGAGATTTTCTGAAAAAAACAATAACGATCTTGCTGGTCGTTATGATGATTACACAATATTTGCCGCACTCAGCAAGTGGTGAAGGTCTATCGGGAAGTGATATTTCCCAAGGAGGCATAAGCTCTATATGGCATGATCTATTTGGCTTTGGAGATGCGGAATCTAAATCTGCGGGATCTAAATCTACGGAGTCTAAATCTACGGAGTCAAATGATGTAGAGGTAGATACTAATGAAAAAGCTAATTCTAATAATGATTCTGTAGAAACAGAAGATAAAAATGAACCTGCAGATCAAATAGAATTAGGAGAGCCAACAGACACTGTAGTTAGTGTTAGTGAAAAGGATGAATACCTAACACCACTTTACCAGAACCTGATTATTGACGTATCGGATAATCTAGGTGGCAAGGTGAACGCAGTAGAATTCAAGCTAACTCAGACTAGTCCTAAGTCTAACGAAGCAAATGTTAGGACTGGTAAGACTATAAGAGGTAAGCTGGTATTCAATGGATTAGAGAAGGGCGAATACCTTCTTGAAACTAGTAAGAACTTGACTGGCTTTGACCAGACAAGGCTAAAGTATAAGGTAACTGTATCAGATGATGCCCGTATTAGTGTTACTGACCTATTAAACAATAGGGAAGCCAGTACTACTACAGGCAAGGAGTCTATAGTTAACAATAACCTAATCCTGTCTTTAGAGGCAAAGAAGACTTCTGGAAATATAATTAGTATACCTATTAGTATTCAGGCCCTAAAGAGGGATAAGTTGACAAGGCTAAGTCTATATGCTGACCTGAATGAGGCATTTGCTGACCAGACCTATAATATATCAGCTGGTGAAGGAACATACAACTCAGGTAAGTACAAATTTACGGATATAAGTTTTGATTCAAGTAACAAGTGGACAGCTAATATTAAGCTTAAGATAAAGGATGGAAAGCTTGATAAGGCAGATGTAAAGAAAATTTTTGAAAATATATACCTAGACAATGACGGAAAGAAAGTCAACATAACAAGCCCATTATTATACATGTCAGAAGTAGTAGAAAATACTAAGTTGAACGTAGACCTAATCAGAAAAGAGGAGCCAGAGGTTAAACCATATAAGAAGACTGAGCTACCAATTTCACCTAGGTCACTTACTGCAAGTGAAATGTCTAAATCGGTTGACCTTGATGCTACTGATGAGCTTCCACCAGTAATGTTGGATTCTATTATAGAAGCAACTGTGAATAATGCTTTGGCTGCGTCTAATGGTAGTGAATTATCTGATTCAGATATTAGATTATTAGCAAGAAGTGCATCTTTGCCTGGTGAAAATGGCAAGGGAAAAGTTGTAATTAACAAGGTCGACAAGGCTAGTAATGCTCCATTGGAAGATGCGGTTTTTGAATTGCTTTCTAGTGATAAACAAACAGTAGTTCAAACTAAAACCTCCGGGACAGATGGTAAGGTGAAGTTCGATAATATTAACCAAGGAACTTATTATATCAGGGAAGCTACTGCGCCTCTTGGTTATTTTAGGGATGATAACATATGGAAGTTAGTCGTTGATGGATCTGGTAATACACAAGTATATGATAAGAAAATAAGGTATCAAAGTGATGAGGTTAGTAAATATGTAGATGGTGGTATAAGTGGTCGTCAGGTATATACAAAGTCTAAAGTAGTCAAGGTTGATTATGAAAATGGAACATTTACTGTTGTATCATATATCAATATAGATGGTAATGTATATAGAAATAATTCATTGTTTTATGTATATCCGAAATCGTTATCTGAAGAGTCATCATCTGATGATGTAAATAATACAAATTTAATATTAGAATACGCTGTGGTAGATGCAAGCACTTTACCTAGTGAGGTACAAAATTATGATCAGTTACCAAGTTCTACATATAATGGTCTTGGCAATCCAGTAAAAGTAAGTAACCAATGGTTTAGGATACCGTTAAATGACGCCTTCAAAATTCCAGGTAAAGCTGCCATTATAAAGACTACTATGAATTTTGATAAAAACTCAAGTCATAATCTATCAACTGCGGTATGGTTTAGGGGATTTACGCCAACAAGGTATGATACTAACAAAATGGTTATGGTTGTGGAAAAAAATGATTATGTTCCTATGGAGAGTAGTGACCCGAGTGTATTTACTTTCAAGGCTCAAAACACTAAAGAGTTTGATGTGGTTGGAAGAATACAAATTGACAAGACTGATAAGACAGGAAATAAACTTGCTGGGGCAGTGTTTAAGTTGACAAAAAAAAATGATGCTAGTAAGGTTTTTGATGTTACTACGGCTGCAGGACAGTCTGCATATATAGATGATATACCACCAGGAACATATACTTTAAGAGAATCAACGCCTCCAAGTGGATATGTTTCGTCAACTGAAGTCTGGGATGTGACAGTCGATAAGAGAGGTAATTCAAGCATAACAAAAATAGGTACTGATCCGAACTCTACTGTTTCTTCAGTAGCTTATAATGGAAATAATGCTAATATGAGAAACCTAAACCCTTCTGTAGGGAGCTTAAATGTTCAAAATGATAGGGCTAAAATAAAGGTAAAGAAAGTCGATTTTAACTCTAGAACAACACCAATTGACGGTGCGGAATTTGAATTATATAAGGAGTCGGGGTCAGGTAAGGTTACTACTGGAAATAAGCAACTACTGATGCTAGTGGTCTATTAGAGTTTGAAATTTTAGAAACCAATAAGGTATACTGGTTGAAGGAAACGAGTGTTCCTGAAGGTTATAAGATAGAAACAGAAGCAAATGGAACAGAAAAGTATTATGGTCCTTTTGCTGTAGACAGTAGTGGTGCAGTTAAGACTAGTCTTAGTGCAGGTGCCCAGGCAGTTCAGCAACCATTTGAAATAACAAACAAGAAGATAAATGAAAAGAACGCATTAACTATCAAGAAGGTTGATTCTAAGGCAACAAATATAACACTAGATGGTGCGGTATTTGAACTGTATAAGGAAACTGGTGGAAACAAGGTAACTACAGCTAAAAAGGCTACATCAAATGCAAGTGGCGTAGCGGAGTTTGAAGGCTTGGAAGCTGGTAACGTATATTGGGTAAGAGAAGTAACTTCACCTGATGGCTATACAAAGGAAAAGGCAAGTGATGGTTCAGATAAGTACTATGGCCCATTTGTAATAAATGCAAGGGGTATAATCAGGAATGGACAGGAAGCAACGGCTCAGAAGGTTGACCAACCTTATATAGTTACAAACAAAAAGGTTAATGAAAAGAATAAGCTTCTTCTTAAGAAGGTGGCTGATGATGCTTCAAAGACTCCGCTAGAGGATGCAGTATTCGAACTATGTAAAGATAATGGTGGAAATAAGGTGTCTACTGGAATTAAGACTAGTTCTTCATCAGACGGTACTTTTGAGTTTGAAGCCTTAGAAACAGGTAAGCTTTATTGGTTGAAGGAAGTAACAGCACCAATCGGTTATGAAAAAGAAAAGGATGCAAGTGGCGACAAGTATTACGGTCCATTTGCAATAGACAACAAGGGTATAGCAAGAATAGGTCTAGGAACTGATGCTCAAAAGGCTGACCAACCTTACCTAATTACTAATAAGAAGTCTGACTCTAGAAAGGGTAAGTTTATCATAGAAAAGCAAGATGGTGATGGCAATCCGTTAGCCGGAGCTGAGTTCAAGATATATTCAGCTGATGACAACTGGACAAACCTTCAGGAGCTAAGTGCTACAAACTACAAGCTTGAACTAAACCCTGCTAAGAACACATTTACCTTCTCTGACCTAAAGAAGGGTAAATATGTCGTTAAAGAGTCGAAGGCACCAAATGGCTATATAGTATCAACTGAAGTATTGAAGGTTGAGGTAATGGAAGATAGTCAGACTAAGATAGTAAATGCTGAAAACTTCAATAGAAGGGTTAGAAGGTCAGTAGATGGATTCGAAAGTAATTCTGTATCAATGGGAGATCCTTCAAGAGGATCTAGTGGATTCTTCTCACTTGCTGCAAGAGGTATTTCAAGATTTATGTCAGCTGGTACAAGTGAAGTAAGTCCTGCTACAAGGAATACTTTAGGTACTGCAAGAGCACCGGGTGCGACTAGGGATGCTGGTTCAGATCCACTTGGTTTAGCCCAGCTTTATACAGAAAAGCCAGAGCCAACATCTTATACTACTGATTCTGAGGGTAATTATCCAATTCCAAAGACTCAGACAGACCCTACTGTAAGGAACTCAAATATACCACTTGATGGGTTGCATTGGTATGAGTCGCCTTATTCAAGGCCAAATTCTGGAAAGCCTGCAACAAACCTTCAGGTAGCTGGTGTAAATAAGTATGCTAGAGAGGCTAAGGATAATTCTGGTAAAACTATTGAAGGTGAATATGATATAAACCTAAAAACTCAGGGTAATTTGGTAAACCCAGATGAAAATGTAGATATAATGCTTGTTTACGATAACTCTCAGTCCATGGCCGATACAGCACTTGATGCAAATGGGAATAGAACAAGAAGATTTGATGTGGCTAAAAAAGCAACTAAAGAATTTATAGAAAATGTTCTTAAGCCAGAAAATAATCCAGGTGGTCGTGTTAGGATGGGTCTAGTTACATATGCTACAGATATATTTGATGGTGAGATTCATCAGTCTCCTTTTAATAGCTCAGTACAGAGGTTACCAAATTATACTTACGATAATTTCTCAAGTAATCCTAATGATATTATATCCAAATTACCTGTAAATGTTCCTGGTTTAGTAAGTCCAGAACCATTCAATGGGGTATATCAGGGTATGTATCATGGTGCACCTTTTACATTCCATGCAGCATACAATACAAATTCTGACTGGACACATCTTGAAGCCTTTGGTGGTACTTTTACATCAGGTGCAATGAAAAAAGCTAGTGATATACTAAATGACCCTAGTAAATCACCACCAGCAAACAAGAAGATTATATTACATATAACTGATGGTATGCCTACAATTTCCTTAAAGCTTAGTAAAGTAAATGGTGATGGAACAGTAGAATTTGAAAATGAAAATATAAATGGTGAGACTAGGATAGCTAGGAAGGGTGACGGTAGTGACTACTCGCTTCCTGGAGAAAATTACTGGTATTTTGTATATGAGTGTAGATATGTGAAAAATGGCAGCTATGAATATCAGCAATATATTTTCACTGGCACAGAGGCTGAAGTTAATGCAAAGATGAATGAGCTCAAGGTAGGAAACGTAATAAATATCATGGATGACCAGGTAAACTACAGGGCTACGGTTACTAGACATGTAAGAACGTATTATAAAGTTAAAGATCCTGTAGAGGGTAAAAGAAGAAGGTCACTACATGACAGCTATCTTGGATCTTCTTACTTCAATGAATATGATAGAATATACAAGCTACATTCAGAATATAATGCTAATGGTAGTCTCGTAAGGGACCATGGTATTGCGGCAAAAGGAATAGCTAAAAACTTGATATCCCAAGGTGTTGAAGTATTTAACTTGGCCGTGGAGATAGGTGACCCTTCTGCAATAAACCCACAACATTCCCCTGTTTATGTAGAAACTAAAGCAGGTAACGGTCAATATCAAGGTAAATATTGTACAAGATTAATAGATAAGAAAGATGCAAATGATGTTATGTTGGGTATGTCATCCGATTCGAGCCACTACTATGATGTTAAAAAGGTTTCTGAATTGGGGAAAATTCTGGAAGACATACAGAAGAGAGTGCCTCAAAGGACTATATTTAAGGGACAGACGACAGACCCAATGGGTGCAATGGTAGACTTGAAGCTTCCAACTACTTGGAAGAATGGTCTTACTAAGGAAACTGATGGTAGTGGCCAAGAAACTGGTTACTATATGATCTATGATGGTACCAAGGCTGGAGCAAGCTTCCCGTCAGGATTTAATTTTGCATTAACTGCATCTAATCCGGCTTTATTAAAAGATGTAAGAGTTTATTATAATCCTGACACTAGGACTATAAAGATGAACAATTATACTCTAGGTAAGGACGAGTGGATTAATCTAGCATATAAGGTAAATCTTAGGACAACAGATCCTAATTATGAGGATAATAGGTATTATCCTACAAATGGCATAACAGAGTTACAGCCAAACACATATTTTGATAGAAAGTGGAGATATCCTGTGCCATCTGTAAAGGGACCAATGAATTCAATAAATGTTGAAAAGAAATGGCAGGATGCGGATGGTAATACGATTACGGGTACACCGATAATAGTTAAGCTCCAGAGAAGGGCAAGACATAAGATTGATAATACTGTAATAATAGGTTGGACCGATGCTAAGAAGACAGGTACAAATGATGTAATGTCATTACAGCTTGATTCCAGTAGCGACTGGAAGGGTTCTTTCAAAAACCTGTTAAAGTATGACACTCAATATACTTATGAATATAGGGTGGTAGAAGAAAACGTGCCGGAGGGCTTCACTTCATCTATAGAACTAACTGATACTAATGGCAATGTAGTTAACAATGATGATGGTGTAAAAAATGGTGCAGGTTATGCAAAGATAACAAATACCAAGTCAAAAAGAAAGATTAAAGTAAAGAAAACTTGGAAGACTGATGAAAATACAGATGGAAAGTCTGTAACAGTCCACCTAAAGGCCTTTAAGGGTGATACTAACACACCACTTAAGACTAGTGATTTATCAGCAAGTGAACTAAATGCCATTAGAATTAGTGGTAGCACAAGTCCTGTAAGTATAAGTGGACAAGATGTGGTTATAACTACAACACTAAATAAGGCTAACAATTGGGAGGCTATATTCGAAAACCTACCAACTAAGACTAAGGCAACTCCTACTTCCAAATCTCAACCGATCATATATCGTGTTGAAGAGGACCAGGTAGATGGCTATGAAGTAGACTACAACTACAGTGGAGGAACTTTGGGAGTAGTTAACTACAAGGTTCCTAAGATAGGCTTTAAGAATGAAAAGAACAAGATTGAATTCATAAAGACTGATGAAAAGGGAAATGAAATAGACGAAGCAGATCTGGCAGTCGCTAAATTTGTCTTGAAACGTACAGATGAACCTGGAAGTGCACCTATTAATGCGACAAGACAGGGTAGCAAGTTTATATTCGAAGGCTTAAGCCCAGGTACATATGAACTATGGGAGGAAGTAGCACCTAATAATTACGATAAACCAAATACTGCACTTACTAAGTTTGTGGTTGATCAAGAAGGTAGAATAGGTACTCCAGTAGCACTGCATGTAATTAATTCTAGTACTACAGCTCCAGAGGACAAGTATCTGAAGGAGGATAATGGCTACAAGATCAAGAACTATAAGAAGGACATGAAGTTTAAGTTCGAAAAGGTTGCGCCTATAGGACCTAATTCAGTAACTGTGCTTGCTAATGGTGAACTAAAGCTAGAACTGTATAAGGCAACGAGTACAAGTGATGAAAGTCAAAAAATAGATGGTGTATTTGCGAATTCTTATGACTTATCGCAACAAAGACCAGAGACACCTTTCGTAGTTCCAATTACAAAGGATAAGGTTCCATCTGGTATATACTATATAAAGGAAACTCAGGCTCCTGCAGGCTATGCAATAGGTTCTGATAAGATATATATAGAGGTTGACTGGGATAATAGGACTATAAAACAAGTAGAAAATCCATTTGATCCAGCTAATAAGAGGGATGTTGGAGAAGCACTATATACAGAAGTTAATAATGGTGCTGGAGAGTGCTTGAATATCCTTAGAATAGTAAATAATAGGATAGAGTTACCAAGATCTGGTGGTATTGGACCTCATGTAATTTCACTTGCTGGTATAGGTATAATGTTGATGGCAGCATTTGTCTACAGAAAAAGAATATACTAGTCTCGTGATTAGGTAATATAAACAAAATATTAAAGCATACCTCGCATGATGATTTCATGCGGGGTCTTGCTGATTATAGTGGATATTAGATTAGAAGGTGAATTTATGAAAACTAAAAGGTTGATAGGTCACATCCTCATACTAGTAGGTATATGTATCCCCCTACAGGCGTTTACCCAGATAAGCATTCGGGATATGTCTTCTGCAATGGAGTATAGGAAGTACCAAGAAGTCTATAGTAATGAAAGCTCTGACAAGTCTAAGAGTGAAGAGTCAAGTGCTTCATCTAATTCTGAGACTGTAAAAAAGGGCTTTGATAATTATAATAAGTCTGTGGTTGATGGAACAGGACTGGTAGACCCTTTTGTGTCAGATGACTACAAGAGTGATTACCAGATAAAGGACTGGAAACCAGACCAGGTCTTTGGTTACCTTATAATGCCGTCAATAGATGTCAAGCTACCAATTAGACTAGATGCTACATATGACCACCTGGACAAGGGCGTTGCCCATGTTTATGGGACATCTCTTCCAACTGGTGGTAAGGATAGGCGTAGTGTTATAGCTGGTCATAGGGGTTGGTACAGGGGTATCATGCTACTTAACCTCGGTAAGGTAAAGCCTGGTGACAAGGTCTTTATAGACAGGAATGGTAACCTAATGACATATGTTGTAAAAAATATTGAGATTATCAGTCCTTCTGAGTGGGAGAAACTAAAGCCAGTAGAGGGTAAGGATATGTTGACTATATCTGTCATGTCACCCAATTAGGCCACCAAGTCCATACAGGATGCTGGTAAACTGTGAAAGACTAGAAGATCCTGTAAAAGAAAAGACTAGTGTTAGTAAATCTGATCTAAAGGCAATAGATGCCAAGCTAGATACACAGGAGAAGAGGTCAGTAAAGGTCAAGTACCTATTCTATCTTGCTACACTAGTAGGTTGGATATTGGTAATTTACAGGATTTGGAAAATCATAAGAGAATGGAAGGCTTCTAAAAGAAACTAAAAATTCTAAAGACTGTTGACAAGGTTTTCATAATATGATAAATTAAACTTGTAAGAAAATGAATATAATCTTCAGGGCAGGGTGCAAGTCCCTACCGGCGGTAAAGCCCGCGAGCGCAAGCTGATTTGGTGAGATTCCAAAGCCGACAGTTAAAGTCTGGATGAGAGAAGATATTGTGTATATTTATGATACAAAAAATTGCTCTGAAATGTTTTTTAAACATTTCAGATTTTTTTTACAAGGACTAGTCTTGTTTTATGGTATTTTTTGTGCCACAATATATACACTACTAAAGGATTTATGCCCTGGACTATATGTTCAGGGCTTTTTTTATGGGGGGATTCATATGGATGAGCTATATATGAGGATGGCTCTTGAGCTAGCAGAGAGGGCCTGTGGATACACCAACCCTAATCCCATGGTTGGGGCTGTAATAGTTAAGGATGGTCAGGTCTTAGGTAAGGGCTACCATACCAGGTGTGGTTGTCTACATGCAGAGAGGGAGGCCCTAAAGGACTGCCAGTCTAGAGGCGTAGATGTTAAAGGGGCAACTATGTATGTTACCTTAGAGCCCTGTTGCCACTATGGAAAGACTCCACCTTGTACCCAGGCCATAATAGAAAATGGCATAAAGAAGGTAGTGGTGGGTTCGCTTGATCCAAATCCCAAGGTGGCAGGTCAGGGAATAAGGATACTCAGAGACCATGGCATAGAGGTTGTAACTGGAGTCTTTGAAGATGAATGTGATGACCTAAATGAGGTCTTCATGCACTATATAAGGGACAAAAAGCCCTTTGTAGTAATGAAGTATGCAATGACTGCTGATGGAAAGATAGCTACTAGGACAGGCAAGTCTCAGTGGATAACAGGTCCAGAAGCAAGGGGCCAGGTCCATAAGGACAGGCACAGGTACTCGGCCATTATGGTGGGGATAGGAACTGTCCTAGCAGACGACCCTACCCTAAATTGCAGGCTAGAGGGTGGACTTAGCCCGACTAGGATAATATGCGATACACATTTGAGGATTCCTATGGGGTCTAATATAGTGGAGACAGCCAATAGATATCCTACGATCATAGCAACAAGGTCAACTGATGGGGACAAGATAGCCAACCTAGAGAAGGCTGGCTGCCAGGTCCTAATCCAGGAGGGACCGGGACCAGGTATAGACCTAGTAGACCTTATGGATAGGATAGGGGCTATGGGACTGGATTCAGTCCTACTAGAGGGAGGAGGCCAGCTGAACTGGTCAGCCCTTGAGGCAGGCATAGTGTCAAAAGTCCAGGTATATATAGGCAACAAGATCTTTGGTGGAAAGGATGCCAAGTCGCCAGTTGGAGGACATGGAGTTGACCTACCAGACCAGGCAAGGTCCTTGAGGCTTAAGAGTATAGAGGCCTTTGGTCCTGACCTACTGATAAACTACATTGTAGAAAATGAGGTGGTTGAGTGTTTACAGGAATAATAGAGGAAATAGGGAGTGTAAAGGCTATAGCAAGGGGGACTAATTCAGCAGTCCTGACCCTGTCAGCCAAGAGGGTCCTAGAGGATGTCTGCCTGGGAGATAGTATAGCAGTAAATGGAGTTTGCCTAACTGTGACTTCCTTTAGCCAGGACCAGTTTACAGTTGATGTCATGCATGAGACCATGACTAGGTCATCCCTGGCTAGCCTAAAGGCAGGCTCTAAGGTAAACCTTGAAAGGGCCATGCAGGCTAATGGACGTTTTGGTGGCCATATAGTATCTGGTCATATTGATGGGACAGGCAAAATCCTATCTGTAAAGAAGGACGATAATGCGGTCTGGTACCAGATAGGCGCAGATGAGAAAATACTGAAGTACATCATTGAGAAGGGGTCTATAACTATAGATGGTATAAGCCTGACAGTAGCCAGGGTTACCGATAGGGATTTTTCAGTATCTATAATTCCCCACACACTGGCAAATACAATCCTGGCCTATAAGGGTCAAGAGGACATAGTAAACCTGGAGAATGACTGTATAGGCAAGTATGTTGAAAGACTGATGGGCTTTTCAAATCCAGGTGGAAGTCAAGAAGACAAGCATGAAATAACGAGAGAATTTTTATTGAAAAATGGTTTTTAGGAGGAGAATGAGATGTTTAAGCTTAACACAATCGAGGAAGTATTAGAAGACTTGAGACAGGGAAAAATGGTCTTAGTTACAGATGATGAAGACAGGGAAAATGAAGGTGACCTAATCTGTGCAGCAGAGTTTGCTACTACAGAAAATATTAACTTTATGGCTACATATGGCAAGGGCCTTATATGCATGCCAATGAGTGCAGAATACTGCAAGAAGCTGGGCCTAGACCAGATGGTTGTCAACAATACGGACAACCACGAAACTGCCTTTACTGTATCTATAGACCATGTAGATACAACTACAGGTATATCAGCAGTTGAGAGAGGCTTCACTGCTAGGGCCTGTGTAGACGACAATGTTAAGCCAAGTGATTTCCGTAGACCTGGACATATGTTCCCCCTAAAGGCCAAGCCTAATGGTGTCTTAGAGAGAAATGGTCATACAGAGGCTACTGTTGACTTGATGAGGTTGGCTGGTTTAAAGGAGTGTGGACTTTGCTGTGAAATCATGAAGGAAGATGGAACTATGATGAGGAAGACTGACCTTATCGAAATGTCCAAGGAGTGGAACCTAAAATTTACCTCTATAAAGGCCCTACAGGAATACAGGAAAAAGCACGACAAGTTAGTAGAGTGCTCAAGCAAGGTAAAGATGCCAACTAGGTTTGGAGATTTTACAGCCTATGCCTACATCAACAAGTTAAATGGCGAGCACCATATTGCCCTAGTAAAGGGTGAGATTGGTGATGGCAAGGACATCCTGTGTAGGGTTCATTCAGAGTGCCTAACAGGGGATGTATTCGGTTCAATGAGGTGTGATTGTGGTAAGCAGTTTGAAGCTGCCATGGAGGCTGTAGAAAAAGAGGGTCGTGGGATAGTCCTATACATGAGGCAGGAGGGCCGTGGTATTGGCCTAGTAAACAAGCTAAAGGCCTATGCCCTACAGGACCAGGGCATGGATACCCTAGAAGCCAACCTAGCCCTAGGCTTTGAAGGAGATTTGAGGGAGTACTTTACAGGTGCCCAAATTCTAAAGGACCTAGGAGTAAAGACTATGAGGGTATTGACTAACAATCCTGACAAGGTATACCAACTATCAGACTATGGTATGGAAAATTGTTGATAGGGTGCCAATAGAAATAAAGGCTACAGACCATGACAGGTTCTACCTACAGACTAAGAAGAACAAGATGGGTCATATACTTGAAATAGCAGAATAATTTAAGTCGATATAAAATTTTAGAAAAATCGGAGGAAAGAAAATGAATTATATCCAAGGAAATTTAGTAGCAAAGGAAGTAAAGATAGGAATAGTAGCGGGTCGTTTTAATGAGTTTATTACATCAAAGTTGCTTTCAGGTGCCCAGGATGCCCTAGTAAGACATGATGTGAAGGATGACAATATTGATGTAGCCTGGGTACCAGGTGCCTTTGAAATACCCCTAATAGCTGACAAGATGGCCAAGTCTGGTAAGTATGATGCAGTGATCTGCCTAGGAGCAGTAATCAGGGGTAACACTAGCCACTATGACTATGTATGCAGCGAAGTTTCAAAGGGTATAGCCCATGTATCACTTGAAAGTGGAATCCCTGTAATGTTTGGTGTAGTGACTACAGAAAATATAGAACAGGCTATAGAAAGGGCAGGAACAAAGGCAGGCAACAAGGGCTTTGACGTTGCAGTTGGAGCAATTGAAATGATCAACCTTATAAAAAATCTATAGGGTCTGGATAAATTATATAAATTTTGAATATAGTATATAGAATTTGGATAAAGTATATAGAATTAAGCTTATAAATTAAGGTATATAAAATATATTAAAATAGGTCTAGTTTAGTCTTGTAAATAGCTGAACTAGGCCTATTTTTGATTAAGCTATCCAATAAAAATAATACCTACAAAATGACAGAAAGACCAAAATATGATAATATTAATAATAGGGGTAGTATAGATAAAATACTATAATTAACCCCTTGGTTGGATGCTATTGAACAATTATGTAAGGTTTGGAAAGAAGGATGCATATGAAAGCTAAGATTGAAGAAGTATGCGGAGTCAAGGTATTCGAGGGTATATCTGATGAAAGTTTAAATAGGATACTAGTCTGTGGTGATATTGTGGACTTAAAGAAAAATGCTTGTTTATACCATGATAGACAGGACCTATATTATGTGTATTTTTTGCTAGAGGGTAAGGTTACCCTTGTGAAGCCTAATGAAAATGGAGAGAGCAAGGTTGTCTTTATCTTAAATCCAGGCGACACGATCAACCAGCCTGTTATGAGAAATAATACATCAGCCGTTGAGTGCTGGGGCTTTGAGAGATCAAGGATACTGAGGGTTGGCTTTGATGATTTTGATGAAATAATGTCCAAGGACTATATATTGGCAAGAAACTGCATGGCCTATATGGAAAATAGGATAAGGAGGCTATATAGGCAGCTTAAAAACTCAGTGACTATAAATATAGAAAAGAGGCTGGCTGCTAAGCTGGTGAGGTTGGGACTAGACTATGGTAGCAAGAACGATGGCTCGTGTATGACCATGATAGACCTAAATCTGACGGTTACCTACCTGGCTAAGATGTTGGGATGTCAGAGGGAGTCTGTATCTAGGGCTATGAAGTCCTTAACCAATAAGGGTATAGTTGAGCTAGATGGAAGGAAGATAAGTGTGGATATAGATAAAGCCAGAAGATTCTTTAAGGCATGATAGTAAATATCATTTACAGACAAGCAATACTAATGATTTTCATAAAAGAATAAAAAAATTTTGACAATTTGATAATTTATAGGGAAACTGTGACTTATGTTACAGTTTTTTTTTTATCAAACTGCTATTATTGAATTATCAATTATTATATCAATTGACAAAGACCCCGTCTTTGTCCTTAAATTAAAAATTTAGAATAATTTTCTAAAGGAGGTAAGTTGCATGAAATTAGAGTTGAATCTCGAATCGTTTGACAAGGGGTTGGAAGTCCTAAGCAAGGAATATAGGATATTTGCTCCAAAGGCTTTCCCTCAGAGGGGAACTTACTCAGATACAGATGTTGTTAAGTATTCAGTAGTTAGTTCCTTTGATGAAATGGTGTGGGATAGAAAGTCAAATTTTTCACCAAAAGAGACTTTTTTACCTATTAATGAGGTCTTATTCTACTTTACTGAGAGTGAATTTCAGAGAGTCTTCAATCGATGATAGGAAGACGCTTGTATTCCTTAGGGCTTGTGACCTAAATGCAGTTAAGAGGGTAGACCAGATTTATCTTGGAAATGGAGAGGAAGAGGACTACTACTACAAGAGGAACAGGGAAAAGGTTAAGTTTGTCTTGGTTGGATGTCAGGAATCATATAGAAACTGCTTCTGTGTAAGCATGGATTCAAATAGGGCTGATGACTACCATGCTGCCATGAACATAAGGGATGGCAAGATTTTACTAGATATAAGGGATGAGGACCTAAATGTGTTCGAGGGAAGTCCGACAGACTTTGAGCTTGATTATGTGAAGGAAAACCTATTTAAGGTGAATGTGCCTGACAAGGTTGACTTCAACCATATGAAGGACCACAAGATGTGGGATGAGTACGATGCTAGGTGTATTGCCTGTGGTAGGTGTAACTTTACCTGTCCAACTTGTACTTGCTACTCTATGCAGGATATTTTCTATAGGGAAAATGAAAATGTAGGTGAGAGAAGAAGGGTATGGGCATCATGTCAGGTTGACGGATATACTAGTATAGCTGGTGGACATTCCTTCAGAGAAAAGCATGGCCAGAGGATGAGGTTCAAGTCTATGCACAAGATACATGACTTCAAGGAAAGATTTGGCTACAATATGTGCGTAGGATGCGGCAGATGTGATGATGCCTGTCCACAGTATATTTCATTCTCAGAGGCTATAGACAAGGTATCAAAGGCCATGAGCGAAAAAGATTTGGAAAAGTAGGAGGTCATTATGTGTAATAGTAAAAACCCATATATACCAGTAGCAAGTGAAATACTTGAAATAATAAAGCATACTGACAAGGAGTGGACTTTTAGGACTAAGACTGATACTAGCAAGGTAAAGCCAGGCCAGTTCTATGAGATATCCCTTCCAAGGTACGGTGAATCACCAATATCTGTATCAGGTATTGGGCCAAACTATGTAGACCTTACTATCAGAAACGTAGGTAAGGTTACAGGTGTAATCTTCGGCTACAAGCCAGGAGACAAGCTATTATTAAGAGGACCTTATGGTAATGGCTTTGATATTAATGAATATAAAGGAAGGGACCTAGTTCTAGTAGCAGGTGGTTCTGCCCTAGCTCCTGTAAGGGGTATAATTGAATATGTATATGACCACAAGGAAGAATTTAAGTCCTTCAAACTAATCGTAGGCTTCAAGTCACCAGCAGATGTACTATTTGCCAAGGACCTTGAAAAGTGGGCTCAAAGGCTGGATATCCTAGTGACAGTTGATGGTGCAGAAGAGGGTTATAAAGGAAATATAGGCTTGGTAACTAAGTATATACCAGACCTGAAGATAGATATAGACCAGGCATCTGCAGTGGTTGTTGGACCACCTATGATGATGAAGTTTGCAGTTGCAGAATTTTTGAAACTAAATATGGCTGAGTCTAATATTTGGGTTTCATACGAAAGAAGAATGCACTGTGGTATAGGTAAGTGTGGTCATTGTAAGATGGATTCAACATATATCTGTCTAGATGGTCCAGTATTTAGCTATGATTTTGCTAAGAACTTAGCAGACTAGGAGGTAGAGTCATGATTAGAGATTTGAATACTAAAAAGGTGATGAAAAATGCCTTTAGAATAACTAAGCACAAGTATCAGACATCTTTGAGAGTCAGGGTTCCAGGTGGTTTGATAGACCCTGAATCACTAATGACAGTGTCTAAGATTTCATCTGAATACGGAGACGGTCAGATACATATAACTACTAGACAGGGATTTGAAATACTTGGTATAGCTATGGAGGATATGGGTCAGGTAAACCAGATGATCCAGCCTGTAATTGAAAAGCTTGACATCAACCAGGATGAAAAGGGAACAGGTTATGGGGCAGCAGGAACTAGAAATGTATCTGCCTGTGTTGGCAACAAGGTCTGTCCAAAGGCTCAGTACAATACTACTAAATTTGCCAAGAGAGTAGAAAAGGCGATATTCCCTCATGACCTACACTTTAAAGTAGCCCTAACAGGGTGTCCAAATGACTGTATAAAGGCAAGAATGCACGACTTTGGTATAATCGGTACTTGCCTACCTGAATACGAAATGGATAGGTGTGTAACTTGCATGGCTTGTGTAAATAAGTGTAAGTCATATTCAGTAGGGGCCCTAAGGTGTGAAAACAACAAGATAATTAGAAATGAAGAAAAGTGCATAGGCTGTGGTGAATGCGTACTTAACTGTCCCATGAATGCCTGGACAAGAAGCCCTAAAAAGTACTACAAGCTGATGATAATGGGTAGAACAGGTAAGAAAAATCCCTAGGCTAGCTGAAGACTGGTTGAGGTGGGTTGATGAAGATTCTATAGTTAAGATAATAGTAAAATACTTATGACTATGTTAAGGAGTATATTGATCCTAAAAGCACCAGGTGGTAAGGAACATATAGGCTATATAATTGATAGGACTGGCTTCCAGGAATACAGAAAGTGGGCCCTAAAGGATGTTAACCTACCAGAGGAAACAATAGAAAACAAGAACGTATATTGGGGTGGACCAAAATACTATTAGGAATCGGTTTTTAATAGGGAATAAGGTATTCAAATATATTTATAGTAAATGGGTTCTCCTTATGGTAACATAATAAGGGGAGCTTGTTTACAAGCATTGATTTTGAATTATATACTAGTGATGTTTTGGAGGTAATTATGTACGATGAAACAATCGGTAAGCTGACGGGTGCAGCTAAGAAAAAGCTTGGTGTTTTGAATGATAGTACGTTCAAGTACCTGGTATCATCTGCTTTTGCGGGTGCCTTTATAGGAGTAGGTATACTTCTAGCATTTACAGTAGGTGGCCTAATGACTGCTGGTGGTAGTCCAGCTACAAAGATTTTGATGGGTGTATCATTCTCAGTAGCATTGAGCTTGGTAATATTTACAGGTACAGACCTATTTACAGGTAACAACCTTGTAATGACAGTTGGATACCTGAACAAGGCCGTTTCTATGAAGGACCTAGTGAGGGTCTGGGTAGTTTCTTATATAGGTAACTTTATAGGTGCTATTATACTAAGTGTAATATTTGTATATACAGGCCTAGTAGACAAGGGACCTGTTATGGAATTCTTTGCAAGTGCAGCTGTTGCTAAGGCAGCACCATCATTTATGGCCCTATTTATGAGGGGGGTACTTTGTAACTTCTTGGTTTGTCTAGCAGTAATGATATCTTTCAGGACTGAAAATGATGCAGCTAAGCTAATAATGATCACTATGTGCCTATTTGCCTTTATAACATCCGGCTTTGAACATAGTATTGCCAATATGACAGTATACAGCGTGGGACTAATCTCTAAGTCTATTACAGGTGTAACTATGGGTCAGCTAGTAGCCAACCTAGTGCCAGTTACCCTAGGTAATATAGTTGGTGGTGGTCTTATCATGGGTGGAGGCTTCTTTGCCCTAAGGTCAGGTAAGTAATTAATAAGTACTCTACACTACAACATAATGTTTTTTTGGAGGAGCGAGATACATAAATCTTGCTCTTTCATTTTTATGCAATATAATAAAATATTGTATTAACTAAAAGTATATATACAAATAATTGATCAAATCAAAAGGTCTATGGTTTTAATAACATAGGCCTTTTTGGTGTGAAGAATCTTCTATAATATAAAAAGCTTGACCTTATATATCGAGGTATGATATATTATATATAACGAAGTACGATATATAGAGCTTAGATATAAACAGTAAGTCAAATGATAAATATTAAGTGGAGGGCAAAAATGGATTCTAAGTTGAAGAGGATTTATATACCTATGTCTGAGACGGCCTTTTATATTTTGTTTTACCTGCAAGGTCCAAACCACGGTTATGGCATAGGTCAGGAGGTCAAGCAGGTTACAAATAATGAGGTAACTATTAGTCCAGGGACTATGTATGGAACCCTGTCTAAGATGGAAAAGGATGGACTAATAGTCTTCGATAGGGAAGAGAATAAGAGGAAAATATATCAGATTACAGACCTGGGTAGGCAAATACTGGAAATAGAGTTAAAGAGGATAAAAAGACTATACAAGACTAGTATAGGGGAGGTTTAAAATGGCTGACTACAAGACAAAAATTAGATTTTTTACAATAGCAGACTACGAAAATGCACAAGCCTGGCTTGAAGACCAACGTAGGCAGGGTTGGAAGCTTAAAAATATGATTCCTCCTTGTTTCTTTAAATTTGAGAAGGTAGAACCAGAGGAAGTGGTCTACCAGCTAGACTATAAGAATCAAAGGGTTACAGGAGAGTATTTACAGATGTTTAGAGACTATGGTTGGGAATACTCTGGTTCATGTATGGGTTGGAACTATTTTTCAAAGCCTAAGTCACAGATAGAAAACGAGAGTGAGATGGAGATTTTTTCTGATTCAGAGTCAAAGATAGAGATGATTAACCATATATTTAAGACAAGGATACTCCCACTAGTTATTGTGTTCTGTGTCATTATAGTACCGAACTTAATGAGTATTTTATCTTCAGGAAATGGCCCTAGGGATCCCTTATTTATAATTACACTAATGATATTTGCCCTATATATCTACATATTTTTACACTGTGGTCTAAAATTAAAGAAAATTAAGAATAAATTGAAATAAATATAGGTCAGGTGGGTATATATCTTTTAAGGCAGTGGAAGGCTAAACTAAGGTCATGTTTTACTGCTTGAAAAGTCCTATGACTAATGATAAAATTAATTATAGGATAGTGATATTCAAAAGAAAAATATTATTTTATGAGGAGAAAAGATATGTTAGAAGTTGGATTAAAGGGTGTTGAAAAAACGGTTGTAGATAAGACAAATACAGCAGCGGCTATTGGTAGTGGTGGACTAGAGGTATTCTCTACACCAAGCATGATATCTCTTATGGAGTGTACTTGTAAACTTTGCGCCCAGGAGCACCTTGAAGAAGGTCTAGGAACAGTTGGTATATCTATATCAACAAACCATAAGGCGGCTACACCAATAGGCATGGAGGTTACTTGTGAGTGTGAACTAGTTGAAATCGATAGGTCTAGACTTGTTTTCAAGGTTAGATGCTATGATGAATTAGAAGAAATCGGTGTTGGTACACATGAAAGGTTCATCGTTGATAATGCTAAGTTCCTAGCTAATGTTGATGCAAAGATAGAAAGAGCTAAGAATAAATAAGACTAATAATAAGATGATTAGAGCTTCTATATAAATAAAAGAGCTATAGGTCTACCAATAATAGGCAGGCCATAGCTCTTTTTATTATCTTAATTATAGGGACATCCTTATTCAAAGTCCTTGTACATAAGTGATGGCTGGATACCTGTATTGTTCTGGTACTTGCCACTCTTGTATAGGTCATATTCGCCATGTATATCATGGTAGTAAATCTGACAAATTTGTGTATTTGGATATATCTTTATAGGCTGGACACAGAAGATTTCAAGAGTCCAGTAGCCAGCAAAGCCGATATCACCGAAGCCTGCAGTAACGTGGATAAATAGGCCCAGTCTACCTGTTGAAGACCTTCCCTCTAGCATAGGTACAAATTTTTCAGTCTTAGTAAATTCATTTGTCCTGCCTAGGTAAAGCTTGTTTGGTTCAAGAACCAGACCCTCTTCTGGTATTTTGATTAGCCTAGTTTCATTTGGTATCTTCATATCCAAAAGATCATTTTCATATACCAAAAGCTCATCACTTAGGGTAAGATTATAGCTATTTGGGTTTACCCTAGACTTGTCGAAGGGCTCTATTATTATATCTTTAGATTCTATATTTTTTAATATTTCCTTACCAGATAAAATCATTGCTATCTCCTTTCAAAAAAAGAATACTACCTGTATTTTAGCACAAAAAGTAATATAAATAAATCATTTAAATAAAAGTATCCTATATTTTTCACTTATTGAGCCTGATTGTAGTATAATTAATTCATGAGAAATTTTTGGAGGTTATATTATGGATATTAAAGCACTCTATAATAGGGTCATAGGTGGATACCTAATAACGAGAGAAGAGGCCCTATTTCTATATAAAGAGGACCTAGGAGACCTGACTAGGTATGCGGATATGATTAGAGACCACTTTTGTGGCAACCAGTTTGATATGTGTACGATTATAAATGGCAAGAGCGGACTCTGTTCAGAAAACTGTAAGTTTTGCGCCCAGTCAAGCCACTATAATACAGGCTCTAAGGTTTATTCACTTTTGTCTGAGGAAGAGATTCTTGCAGATGCCAAGAAGAATGCTGACCAGGGTGTCATGAGGTATTCAATAGTAACTGCTGGCAGGAGCCTGTCTGACGGGGAGGTAGATAGGATGTGCCAGATAATTAGGAGGATCAAGGAAGAGGTTCATATTTCTGTATGTGTATCCTTTGGACTTTTGAAGGAGGACCAGTTTAGGAGACTCAAAGAGGCTGGTGCAGAGAGGGTTCACAACAACCTAGAGGCATCAGAAAACTTCTTTCCATCTGTCTGTACAAGTCATAGCTTCTCGGACAAGGTCCAGGCCATAAGGGCAGCCCAGGCTGCAGGTTTGGATGTCTGTAGTGGTGGAATAATGGGTCTAGGTGAGGTATAGAGGACCGTATTGACATGGCTCTTAGCCTAAGAGACCTAGGAATTGAGAGTATACCTGTCAATATGCTAAATCCGATACCTGGAACACCTATGGAAAAGTATGAAAGCCTTGATGAAAAAGAAATGCAGAGGATAATTGCTGTTTATAGGTTTATCCTACCTAAAGGCCTTTATAAGACTAGCAGGTGGTAGGGGCTTAATGCGTGACAAGGGCAAGGCCTGCTTTATGTCTGGTGCCAATGCAGCCATATCAGGAGATATGTTGACTACTGCGGGAATTACTGTAGACAAGGACAAGAAGCTTTTAGAGGAATTAGATTACAGGATAAAACCTTTATAGTTATAGAGGAAAGGGTCCAGATATGGTATACTAAAAGGTAATTGATGTATAATTGATAAATAACTTAAATAATTGATAAGAAGCTTAAATGATTGTAAAAAAACAAGAAGTGTATGTTTGGAGGTAGTAGATGAAGTTGATTGTGGGTACTAGGGGAAGTGCCTTGGCTCTTGCACAGACCGACAGTATAATCAATCTAGTTTTAGAAAAATTTCCAGACCTGGAGATAGAAAAGAAGATTATAAAGACAAAGGGTGACAAGATTCTTGATAAGTCCTTGGACAAGATTGGTGATAAGGGCTTGTTTGTAAGTGAAATAGAGAGGGAGCTCCTGGATGGGACTATAGATTTTGCAGTGCATAGCCTGAAGGATATGCCTACAAAAATGAGTCCTGGATTGAAGCTGGCACAGACTCCTCCAAGGCAAGACCCTAGGGATGTCCTAGTGATAAATCCTAAGCACCAGGTCAGGCATGAAGACTTAGGGAAATGGTTGAGGTCTAGCCAGGGCCTAAAAATTGGTACTGGTAGCAAGCGTAGGACCAGCCAGCTGAAGAAAATAAACGAATCAATCCAGGAAGTAATGATAAGGGGCAATATTGGGACTAGACTAGAAAAGCTAGTCAGTCAAGACCTAGATGCGATTGTCTTGGCTACTGCAGGTATAAACCGACTTGGACTTGAAGACCTAAAGCTATATCATTTTTCCTATGATGAGATGATACCAGCCTGTGGTCAGGGTGCTCTTGCTATAGAGGTCAGGTCAAATGATGAAAATATGGATAGGATATTTGACTTTTCTGGCTGATGAAATAGCCTGTATGGAGATAGAGGCTGAAAGGACCTTTTTGGAGGTCATAAATGGAGGTTGTCATGTACCTGTAGGGGCAATTGTTAGGAAGAGTAATGACAGTTGGATCTTGATGGGCATGTATGGCAAGGAGGATTGTTCTTCTATTGTGTATGGTCAGATGAGTTTTGAGCCAAGTCTTGAGGATGCCAAAAAGAGCTGGTAGGGACCTGGCAATGGACCTGGTAAAAAGCTTGGAGAACCAAGAAAGATAAGATATTAGATGTGTTGATATAAGGAAGGAAATTATGAATAAGGGAAAAGTGTACCTAGTTGGGGCAGGTCCTGGTGACTACGGTCTGATAACCCTGAAGGGTTTAGACTGTATAGCAAAGGCAGACATAATTATATACGATAGACTGGTAAACAGAGACCTATTGAAAAATGCCAAGCCTGGCTGTGAATTTATATATGTTGGCAAGAAGTCCAGTAACCATATAATGGCCCAGGATAAGATCAATGAGACTATTGCTGAAAATGCAGCATGTGGTAAAATTGTTGTAAGGCTAAAGGGGGGAGACCCCTTTGTATTTGGCAGGGGTGGCGAAGAGGCCGAGGTCCTTTATGACCAGGGCATAGATTTTGAGATAGTGCCAGGTGTAACTTCTTCTATAGGAGGCTTGGCCTATGCAGGTATACCTGTAACCCACAGGGATTTTGCATCATCATTTCACGTTGTGACTGGCCATGCCAAAAAGGATGATAGCTTAGACATCAATTGGGATTCCCTAGCCAGAGAAAGGGAACAGTTGTATTCTTGATGGGTATCGGTAATATCAAGCATATTACTGAAATGTTGGTAACTCATGGTAGGGACCCAAAGACGCCAGTTGCCTTTGTGTCTAATGCTACCAATTACAGGCAGAGGACTGTCAAGACTAGTCTTGAAGATGCATATGACTGTGTCCGGAGGGAAGAAATCAAGGCTCCTAGCCTATTTGTAGTAGGTGGAGTGGTAGGCCTGTCTGACAAGCTTGGCTTTTATGAGAGAAAACCCCTATTTGGCAAGACTATAATGGTGACTAGGACTAGGAAGAAAAATAGTGATTTAAGGCAGAAGATAGATGAATTAGGTGGTAAGACCTTTGAACTACCAACTATAGATATAAAGGACAAGGAAAATGTGGGCAGGATCCTACTTGAAAGGCTGAAAAGAAAGACGTATAGTCATATAGCCTTTACTAGTCACAATAGCGTGGATATATTCTTTAAAAGCCTAATTAAGGAGGGTTATGATTTTAGAGGGCTAGCAGGCTTTAGGATAGCCAGTGTTGGTAGTGCAACTAGCAGGGCCATCCGTAAGTATGGCTTCATAGCTGATATAGAGAGTAGCCAGTCTACAGGTCAGGACCTAGCAAAATTAATCCTTGAGGATATAAGAGAGGGTGGTTTTGATAGTCCATCAGTCCTATTTCCATGTTCTGAGATAGCTAGCAGGGTGATGGAAGGGGTTATGGAATCAGGCCAGGTTGACCTTGATAGGGTAGACCTTTATACGAATACTGTAAATATGGGTATCAAGGATGAGCTATTGGATATTTTGAAGAAGGAAGATATAGATTATATCACCTTTACTAGCTCATCTACAGTCAAGTACCTAGTTGAGATACTTGGTGAAGACAAGGACCTGATAAAAGATATAAAGAAGGTTTCAATTGGCAGTGTAACTAGCCAGACAATTAGGGACCTTGGCTTTGACTTGGATATAGAAGCAGACCAGGCCAGTATAGATTCCATGATTTTGGCTATCCTAGAGGACGTTAATAAGTAAGTCTTGTGCTTTAGCATATGCGCCCTCAGTTGGGATGATTTTTATTAAGTGAAAAATATAAGGAGAAATAGATGATAAAGAGACCGAGACGTTTAAGAGTAAGTGGTATAATGAGAGATTTGGTAAGGGAAACTAGGCTTGATATGAAGACCTTAGTATACCCCTTGTTTATTGTCGAGGGACAAGGGATCAAGAATGAAATCAAGTCTATGCCAGGTGTATATCATTTTTCTATAGATATGCTTGAGGATGAAATTGAAGATATTTTAAGGCATGGTATACAGAATATCATGGTATTTGGCGTAACACACGACAAGGATGCCTGTGCGAGCTCTGGCTTTGCAGAGGATGGTATAGTCCAGAGGGCTGTAAGGAAGATAAAGTCCTTTGAAAAGAGTCTAAATGTAATTACAGACGTTTGTATGTGTGAATATACTGACCATGGTCACTGTGGAATCTTGGATGAAAGTGGCTATGTAGACAATGACAAGAGCCTAGCAGTACTAGCTAGGATAGCCCTAAGTCATGCCCAGGCAGGGGCAGATATGGTGGCCCCATCTGATATGATGGACGGTAGGGTAGGAGCTATTAGGAGGATACTTGATGAACATGGTTTTGTGAATGTAGGAATTATGGCCTATAGTGCAAAGTTTGCATCAAACTTCTACGGACCATTTAGGGATGCTGCTGATTCAGCGCCAGCCTTTGGTGATAGGAAGACCTACCAGATGGATCCAGCCAACTTTAGGGAGGCCATGCTGGAATGTGCCTATGATATAGAAGAAGGAGCAGATATGGTAATGGTTAAGCCGGCCCTGGCCTATTTGGATGTAATCAAGGGGGCTAGAGAAAGATTTGATGTACCTATTGTAGCCTACAATGTGAGTGGTGAATATTCTATGATAAAATTTGCCATCAGCCAGGGTCTTCTAAATGAAGAGGCCATGTATGAGGCTGTAATGTCTATAAAGAGGGCAGGTGCAGATATTATTATCACATATTTTGCCAAGGACCTATCAAAGTATATTGGTAGATACTAAGTTCAAAATATAAATTAAAACGACCGCTAAGGAGTTAAAATTCCTATGTGGTCGTTATTTTAATGGAGAGGTATATAGCTTGTAAATAATTATTTTTCCTTCTAATAAATGACCTCTTAATAGTATTGGTATTTATCGGAGTTTTTGTATATAATATATATGAGAAAGTATGTGTAAGAGGAGGTAGCTATGTTTTTTCCAGTAATGGTAGATTTATCAGCCATGGAGGTCTTGGTTGTGGGCGGTGGAAGAATTGCCTATAGGAAGGTCAAGAAACTCCTAGATTTTGGTGGCAGGGTCAAGGTGATTGCCCCTGAATTTTGTAAAGACCTTTATTCCCTGGCCAAGTACTTGGATGATGAAGAAAGGCTGATAATGATAAGTAGACCCTTTGAAGTGACTGACCTTGAAGGTCATAGACCTGGTCTACCTAGCTACTGATGATAAGGACCTAAATAGCCAAATAGGTGATATATGTAGGTCTAAAAAAATACTGGTGAATAGGCTGGATGACCATAGGGATTCAAGCTTTATAAACATGGCAACAAGGAGAAAAAAATACAGGGGCCAAGATGTCTTGCTGGCAGTGTCCTGCTTTGGTGAAAATCCAAGCCTGACAAGGGACCTATGTGAGAAGCTAGATGAAGAATTTTTGGAGGATAGATAATGAATATAGACGATTTAAACCCCGCCCAAAGACAGGCGGTTGAGAGGACTGAGGGGCCGGTTTTAATTTTGGCTGGTGCCGGTTCTGGTAAGACTAAGGTGCTGACGACCAGGATTGCCTACCTAGTGGAGGACAAGCAGGTTTTGCCGGCTAATATCCTGGCTATAACCTTTACCAATAAGGCAGCCAATGAGATGAGGGAGAGGGTAGAAAATATAATAGGAGAAAACTCCAGGGAAATGTGGATATCTACCTTTCATTCCTGCTGTGTGAGGATACTTAGGAAGGATATAAATAAGATAGGCTACAACAGGAGCTTTGTTATATATGATGCTTCAGACCAGCTAACCCTGGTAAAAGACTGCTTGAAGGAATTGAATTTGGACGATAAGAAGTTTGAACCAAAGTCTATAATTTCATATATATCATCAGCCAAGGACAAGCTACAGGGTCCAAAGGAGTTTGCAAGAGAGGCCGAGGGTGATATTTGGCTATCAAAAATTGCGGAGGTATATGCCATATACCAGGATAGGCTTTTGAGGAATAGTGCCCTGGACTTTGACGACCTTATAGTTAGACTGTAGAACTACTCCAGTCAAGTGAGGATGTCCTAAATTTCTATAGGGGCAAGTTCAAGTATATAATGGTTGATGAGTACCAGGATACATCAAGGGCCCAGTACCAGCTAATCAAGATGCTGGCCCAAGGTCACCAGAACATATGCGTAGTAGGTGACGATGATCAGAGTATATATGGCTGGAGAGGGGCAGATATAAGGAATATATTAGAGTTTGAAAAGGACTATGATGATGTATTTGTGGTCAAGTTGGAGCAGAACTACAGGTCTACCCAGCTAATACTGGATACTGCCAACCACCTGATAGCCAACAATGTAGAGAGGAAGAAAAAGAGGCTGTGGAGTGATAAAAAGGAAGGTCAGCCAGTCAAGATAAAGCTACTTAGGAACGAGGTTGAAGAGGCCAGCTATGTGGCCGAGGAAATCTACAACCATTCTATGGAGACCGGTAGACCCTTTGAAGATTATGCAGTCCTATACAGGGCCAATGCCCAGGCCAGGGCTATAGAGGATGCCCTAAATAGGTTCCAGATACCATACAGTATCTATGGTGGAACTAAGTTCTACGAGAGAAAGGAAATTAAGGACCTCTTAGCCTACCTAAGGATAATAGTTAACCCACAGGATGATATATCCGTAAAGAGGGTGATAAATGTTCCTAGGAGGGGGATAGGTCTTAGGACAATAGAAAAGCTAGAGGATAGGGCCAGCCTTATGAAGGAGAGCATCTATTCGGTCATTTTGGATGTAGACAATAATTCAGATATATCTACCAAGGCCAAGAAGAGCATCAATGAGTTTTTGGATCTGATTAGTATCTTCAGGACCTTTGTAGATGCCTATTCACCTAGTCAGTTGGTTGAAAAGGTACTTGATATGACGGGTTATATTCACGAGCTAGAAGAGGTAGTGGCCAAGAACCAGAACCTACAAAACGGCAAGGCTGAGGATGCCCAAGATAGGATAGACAACCTTAAAGAGTTTATATCCATAGCCCTAGAATATGAAAACTCAGACCTAAATAACGAGGAGGAAAAGAACCTTGAAAACTTCCTGGCTACTATTTCTCTATCTAGTGATATGGCTGAAGAGGAAGAAGAGGGCTTATCTAAGGTGTCTATGATGACCATGCACTCATCTAAGGGACTGGAATTCCCAGTGGTATTTATAGTAGGTATGGAGGAGAATATCTTCCCTATAGCTAGGGCTATCTCATCAATGTCTGATTCGGACATAGAGGAGGAACGTAGGCTTTGCTATGTTGGTATTACAAGGGCCATGCGTGTACTTTACCTAACATATGTTGCTACCAGGACCCTTTATGGTAAGACATCTGTAAATATGAGGTCAAGGTTTTTGGCAGAGCTACCAGAGGAGACTACAGAGCTATTGGATTCGCCAGTCAAGGTCAACAAGTATGACCATGCCGACTATAGCCTACTCCATAATTATGCAGAGAAGTACAAAAAGCAGATGAATGTGGATAATATAAAGAAGATTGCTAGGAGTGCTAGGCTAAGTGAATTAGATGCAGGTATGGGCCAGGAGCCTTCTAATGAGGCAAGAGATGTGTCAAATATTGGTGGTGAAGGCAAGGGCTACGATTCCTATGATGCAGATAGCATACCAAAACTTAAGATAGGCTCCATAGTAGACCATCCTAAGTTCGGTGAGGGGTCTATAATCTCAAAGGCTGGAGCTGAGGTTACTATAGCCTTTAAGATAAAGGGAGTCAAGAAAATTAATCTTGAATATACTAATATCAAGGTTTTAAAATACTAAGTTACCAGCTATCCTAAATAAGTGAAGAAAGGAACCAGATATGTTGAATGATAATTCATTTGAGCTAGGCCAGGACCTAGTCGATTATATAAATGATAGTCCTACCATGTACAATGCAGTTGAAAATGTGAGGTTATGGTTGGATGAATACAATTTTGAAAGGCTAGACCTTGCCCAGGAGTGGAAGCTGGTCAAGGGTGGTAAGTACTATCTAGTGGTAAATTCATCTTCCATATTCGCCTTTGTGGTTGCAGGTGATAGGATAGAGAAAGAGGGCTTTAGGATAATCGGTAGTCATACAGACTCACCTGGCTTTAAGCTAAAGCCAAATCCTGAAATCAAGCAGAGACAGTACCTAAAGCTAAATGTTGAGCCTTATGGTGGTATGATTTTGAATACCTGGATGGATAGGCCACTCTCCATGGCAGGTAGGGTCTTTACCAGAAATTTTGAGGATCCCATTCAAGCCTATTGAGCATATAATCAAGCTTGATAGGCCTATATGCATGATACCAAATTTGGCTATTCATATGAATAGGTCTATAAATGACGGCTATGCCTACAACAAGCAGGATGATATGACTCCTATTGTACTAGAGTCATATGAAGGGGATGAAAAGGACTATATTAGGTCCCTAATCCTTAGGGAGATAAATATGTCAGGCAAGGAAAAAGTATCTCTTGAAGATATTTTAGACTATGATTTGTACCTGTATGAGTATGAAAAGGGTAGTCTGGTAGGAGACGAGAAGGAGTACATATCCTGTGGTAGGCTAGACAACCTAGCCTCTGTCCATGCCAGTATATCAGCCCTTTTATATAGCGGTAGTTCAGCTAGGAGTATTTGCAATGAGGACATAGATATCAGTTCATTTAGAAATGTTATGTCTATAAATGATGCTGGTATGGACCAGACATCTCAAGATAAGGCTAGGTTTGAAGGGGTTAAATTAGTTGCAGCCTTTAACAATGAAGAGGTTGGCAGTCAGACTAGGCAGGGGGCTGATTCCCAGTTATTGATTAATATTCTGGAGAGGATAGCCCTAGGGTTAGGAAAGACTAAGTCTCAGCTACTTAGGTCCTATGAATCATCCTTTATGATATCAGCAGACCTTGCCCATGCAGTCCATCCTAATAAGTCGGCCCTGGCAGATCCTACAAATAGACCAGTTTTTGCAGGTGGTCCAACTATCAAGTCCCATGCAGGTCAGGCATATGCGAGTGATGCCTATTCTGTGGCAGTCTACAAGGACATATGCGATAGGAATGGTATTAAATACCAGACCTTTGCAAACAGGTCAGACAAGGCCAGTGGGTCTACAATAGGTTCGATTACTGCATCCTACCTACCTATAGCCATAGTAGATGTGGGCATGCCTATTTTGGCCATGCACTCGATCAGGGAGCTGGGCCATATAGATGACTATAGGTCCTACTATGAAAGTTTTTATAGGTTTTTTGACCTATAATGAAATATAGACAGGCATTTAGTTATGGTATAGGACTAGGATATAATATAGCCCTATATTATCCAGTCTGGATTTACCATTGATATTGAGGTGAATTTATATTAAATTTTGGGATTTTCCTATTAAAAAAACTAGTCCAGAGCCTTGTGGCCTGGACTAGTCTTATATTTAAGATATTTTATTTGACTATACTGTTTCTGGTTCTGGATAATCAACACCAAATGTGTCGACAGTAACCTTCTTGATTTTCTGGTCAGCTACTGGCTTGTCACCGAAAGTAGTTTCTGTTCCAGCTATTTCATCTACTATATCCATTCCTTCTACAACTCTACCAAAGCCGGCATACTGGCCATCTAGGTGAGGAGAGTTCTGGTGCATGATAAAGAACTGAGATCCTGCTGAGTTAGGATTCATAGCCCTAGCCATAGATAGGACACCTCTTTCATGCTTTAGGTTGTTAGTGAAGCCATTCATTGTGAATTCACCGGCTATTGTATAGCCAGGTCCACCCATGCCTGATCCCTGAGGGCATCCACCCTGGATCATGAAGCCATTTATTACCCTATGGAAAATTAGGCCGTCATAGTAACCCTTCTTTATTAATGAGATAAAGTTGTTTACTGAGTTTGGAGCTATATTTGGCAACAATTCTGCCTTTATTACTCCGCCATTTTCCATTTCTATTGTTACTAGTGGATTTTTAATTTCCATTTTACACCTCTTTTTATAATTTTTCTATTTCAGGAGTTAGGTTTGGAACTAACTGCTTCTTTCTAGATACTAGACCCTCTACAAAGGCACCCTGAACTGGTTCTACCTTGAAGGCATTCCTTACTATTTCGTCTGGAGACTTGTATAGTAGGTAAGATCCCTCATTGATGATATCTGTGATAGCTAGGTATAGCATATCATAGTCAGTGCTATTGATGTAGTCTAGGTATTCATCCTTTTTGCTTAGGACAGAGTCTATATCAAGAGTCATTACCTGACCAATACCAACCTTCTTGCTGCCCATATCAAAGGCCTTGAAGTCCATGTTTACTATTTCTTCTATGCTGTAGCCCTCTAGTGAAGTACCAGCCTTGAACATTTCCATACCATAAGCTTCATAGTCAACACCAGCTATCTTAGCTAGGTCCTTACCAGCTGCTATATCATCTTCAGTAGTAGTTGGTGACCTGAATATCAATGTATCAGAAAGAATTGCTGACAACATTAGACCTGCAATTGGCTTAGTTATTTCTACATCATTTTCCTTGTACATATAGTAAAGGATAGTGTTTGTACATCCAACTGGTCTAAGAGTTACGCTTAGTGGAGCTGGAGTAGTGATTCCACCTAGCTTGTGGTGGTCAACTATTTCTACTATTGTAGCATTTTCTAGTCCGTCAACACTCTGGCCATATTCATTGTGGTCAACTAGACAACATAGGTCGCCTTCCTTAACAGATTCTATAAGTTTTGGACCCTCTACGCCAAAGTAGTTTAGGACGAATTCTGCTTCCTTTCTAAGTTCACCTAGGCAACATGCAACTGCATCGACAGCCTAGAGACTTTTTAAAATTTGTCATTACCAAACTTGAACAGATTGAATCTGTGTCTGGGTTCTTATGACCAAATACTAATAAACTCATTTTTTCATACCCCTTTCAACTTTTCTCGATTTATTGATAAAACCACTTTCATGATTCCTTTTCCTATTTTATTATACCAAAAAAAGTGGGTAATTAGTATATTTGACCCTATATTTATTCCTACAAATATGCAATATTTTATGATATCATTAAATATAAGTTATAAAGCATATGAAAAGAGTGAGCAAATAATGGTGAATAATAATATAAATAATAAAAATAAAGAAAAAATAAATATAAAGAATGACTCTAAGTTACCAGTTAAGCCAGCCAAGGTAAACTACCAAAAGGAGCTAGAAAAGATCCTAAAGAAGGTAGAAGAGGAAGGGACCTGTCCAAGCCTACTTTTACATTCCTGTTGTGGTCCGTGCAGCTCCTATGTGCTAGAATACCTAGGCCAGTATTTTGAGATTACAGTCTTTTACTATAATCCAAATATCTACCCATCTGAGGAGTACTGGTATAGGGTTGATGAGCAGAAGAAGATAATAGACCTGACTAGGACCAAATACCCTATTCATATGATAGAGGGTGCCTATGAGGTAGACAGGATTTTATGAAACTATAGCTGGTATGGAGGACCTGCCAGAGGGTGGGGCCAGGTGTCACAGGTGCTATGAGCTGAGGATGTTTGAGGCTGCTAAGCTGGCCAAAGAAGAGGGCTTTGACTACTTCACGACCACCCTTACTATCAGTCCCCATAAGAATTCCCAAGTCTAAATAGGATAGGACAGGAGGTTGGAGAAAGATTGGGTGTAAGACACCTGCCTTCTGACTTTAAGAAGAATAATGGCTATAAGAGGTCTTGCCAACTGACTAGTGACTTTGGTATGTACAGACAGGGCTACTGTGGATGTGAGTATTCCATGAAGGAGACTATGAGGAGAAGGAAAAAGAAGCTAAGAGATGATATGAAGGTCCTTAATGAAGGTCTAGACCTAGAATATATGGTCCAGGCTGACCAGGTCATATTTGACAAGCTATACGGGAGGCCAGAGTATCTTGACTCAAGGGTGATTTTTACCTATGCGGGTAGGTATCCTGAAATAAACACCCTGGATTTTATAAATAAGGCCCTTGCTGATGGAAAGGTAGTAGCAGTACCATATTGTAGCGACAAGGAGACCATGAAGGCCTATGAAATCCAATCTACAAGTCAATTGCTAACAAATTCCTTTGGTGTCCTGGAGCCAGATATAAGTATATGTAATGAGCTTGATATAGAGGATATAGACCTTATCCTAGTACCTTGCTGTACGGCTGATAAGAAGGGGGCCAGGCTGGGCTTTGGTAGGGGCTACTATGATAGGTTCTTGCCTAAGACTAGGGCAGAAAAGCTACTCTTGATTAGGTCCAAGCAGGTCTCAGAGGACATACCAATGGAGGACCACGATCTAGTAATAGACAAGCTGATTAGTGAAATAGAACTTTAAAAAAGAGGAATATATATGATTAAATAGAAATAGTTAAATAATAAGAATATAAATTAAGAAATATATAAGCAAGAACTGTATAAATGGGTAAGAATAAAATTAAGAAATATATAAACAAGAACTATATAAATGAGTAAGAATATAGGCAGGCAAGTCTATATGAAATAAGTAGAGATAGATCATATTAGTATAATGTAATTGGTTAGGAGTTTAAAAATGATAAGAATTGAGAACTTGACTAAATTATGGAGCTACTATGGCTCTTGATAACCTGAATTTAACTATAAATGATGGGGAGATATTTGGTCTGATTGGTCATAATGGAGCAGGTAAGTCAACTACTATCAAGTCCCTAGTGAGCATCCTAGAGCCTACGAGTGGTCAAATATACTTTGATGACCTAGATTTAAAGAGCAATAGGGATACGATTAAGAAGATGATAGGTTATGTTCCTGATAGCCCGGACATGTTTTTGAAGCTGCCAGTGACTAGCTACTGGAAGTTTATAGCCAGTGTATTTGGGATTGACAAGGACCTGAGAGAAGAGAGGATAAAAAGCCTATGCCAGATTTTCTCCTTGGAGGTAAAGGCTACAACTAGGATAGAAGAGTGCTCACATGGTATGAGACAGAAGGTATTTTTGATAGGTGCCCTAATTTCAGATCCAAAGATATGGATTTTAGATGAGCCTATGACTGGTCTAGACCCTCAGTCTGCCTATAATCTTAAAGAGCTAATGAAGGACCATGCAAGCCAGGGTAATACAGTCTTGTTTTCTACCCATGTTCTAGAGGTAGCAGAGCAGCTGTGTGATAGGATAGGTATACTTAGCAAGGGGAGGATTCTTTTCCTTGGAACGATGGATGAATTAAAGGATAGGCACCCAGGCCAGTCTCTTGAAGACATATACCTGGCTATGGTAAACCACAAGCCACAGGATACTGCTGGCAGGGATGAGGCAAGTATTTATAATAATGTTATAGCTGATAAGGTGTCACAGGGACCGGAAGCTGAAGAAAAGTAGGTGATACTATGTTTAAGATCTTTAAGAACCCTATTTTCAAGCAGGTTTTCTATTTTAACCTGCTATACGCAAACCCAACTATAACGGCCAATGCTATGAATAAAAAGCGTTATGGAGACACTCCGGAGGAAATATTTAGGGGCCTATTAACAAAGTCATACTTAATGTCTAGTCTATTTATTTTTATAGTCTATACCCTAGTATTTTTGGTAGCTCCCCTAAGAGAGGCTCCCTATATTCTAGACTATATTTTACTTGTCTTCTTTTTACTATCAGTGTTACAGACCTTTACACATTACTTTAATGTATTTTATGTCAGTAAGGATATAGAAGGATATATGGCCCTGCCTATAGAAGAGAGCATCATTTATAAGGCAAAGATGGCAGTTGTAGCTATAGGAACTATCCAGATGGCCATACCAGTTTGGTCAACATCAGCTATTTATGGATATAAAATGGGACTAGGTCTCATGTCCATACTTTACGGTTTTATTGAATTTATCCTGGCAGGGGCATTGGTAGTCATAGTAAATATGATCTTGATGGAGCTATTGGCCAAGACCTCAGTCCTATACAGGTTTAAAAATGGCATAATAACGACAATAAATATAATGGCCTCTATATCGAATATAGCCATAATAATTTTCCTACAAACCTCAAGGGCTAGAAACCTTGATATATACCAGCTTGGAGGCAAGGAAGATTATGGAATTCTCTCAGGCTTGATGAAATCACACCTGGGAAACCTCCTTCTAATAGGAGTTATGGCCCTTGTAATATTTGGTGTATACGCAGTCTTAATGAGGTCTGTAAATGGAAGGTTCTACATGTATATAAGAAGGATACAGGAAGGGCCTGGCCAGAGGACGTCTGTAAAGGAAAATGTAAAAGCCCAGCCTGATGGGGTGGACCTAGAAAGGGGGGCAAGTGTAGACCTATTTGGAGAGTCAAAAGTGGCCGGTCAAACCGACAAGACTTCTAAGGCCAAGAGTGACAAGAATGATGCTTGCTCGAGTCTAGGGATAAGCCTATTCAAGTATAATTTAGGTCTGATAAATGATCCTACTGTAATTACACAGTCAATTGTTATGACCTGTATTATGCCAATATTCGTCCTACTTCCTAGCTTTTTAAATGCTGGTAAAGATGGGAACTTTTTAAGTATAATGAGAGACAATAGTGGTCTGGCATCGGCCTTAATAGCACTTGTGGTAGCCATATTTACTAATGCTATGTCAACTAGTTTGCCAAGTATAATAGTGTCCTTGGACAGGGAAAACTACAACTATATAAAGAGTCTACCTATTAGCAGGAAAAAATATTTTATGTCCAAGCTAATATTCTCTATAGCTGTAAATTCTATACTTCCTTTGCTGATGCTAGTTGGTGCCTACATATATATAGGTATACCAGTCCTTGATATAGTTTATGCCCTAGTACTATTTATAATTATGGTAGTATCTATATCTTCATTATGGCTGATTTATGACTTCAAAAATATTGTTACAGACTGGCAAAATGTATCTGATATATATGGCAGGATGAATAAGGCCGTGGGATTTTTACTTACATTTTTGATATTCTTTGTATGTATGATTCTTGTAATTTTCCTAGGCTTCATAGTGAGTCTTGGTTTCGGAGCCCAGATTAGGACTGCATTTACAATATTGTCACTTGCATTTGCAGCATTCTCCATATCCAGGGTGATTAATTTTACAAAAAAAGCAAACTACTAGGTGGGATAGGAGGACTATCTATCCTAGTCAAGAAGATGGGTACAGGCTCTTAACCTATAGGGAGCCTGTACCCTATTTTTATAAAAAATGAAATTTGGTTGCATTTGCAATGTTGTTTTCATTTCTTTTAGTGTATAGTATAGGTAAGGGATAATGTAAGTAAAAATAAAAGACAAAAAGTATATAAAGTATTTAGCTTAGTTAAAATTAGGAGGTAGTTTTATGAACAAGTATTTTTCAATAAATGACAAGATATATGATATAGTGGAAAAGAATCCGAGGGCTTTAGACTTCTTGACAGCCAATGGTTTTGAACAGTTTATGGACCAGTCTATATTTGATAAGATGGCCAAGACTGTAAGTCTATCAATGGCCCTTAAACTAAAGAGGATGAACGTAGACCTTTACGAGGAAAGATTGGTTTCCTATCTAGAAAGTGAGTCTACAAGTGTAGACAAGGACTTAATTGAAGAGGTTAAGACATCTAAGTCAGATATAAATGTTGAGGGCGTCCTACCTTGCCCAATCAGGATACCACTTTTAGAAGGCTTTGAAATGTGGCTAAAGGACAACAGAGACAAGTATGCCTACTCTATAGGCTATGAATTGAAGTCTGCCAACCTTGGTCTTGACTGGATTAAGGACCAGGTAAAGACTGGTGATGTAGACCAGATACCGGATATCCTGATGTCAGCAGGCTTTGACCTATTTTTTGATAGGGAATTGATGGGCCAGTATCTAGACAAGGATGTATTTGAAGCAGCAACTGATGAGATGAACAAGGACTTCTGTAATGATTATATTGACCTAAGAGACCCAAGCAAGAAGTATCTTATAACTGGTGTAGTTCCAGCAGTTTTCTTGGTAAACCTTGACGAATTAAATGGTAGAGAGGTGCCTAAGACGTGGGATGATATCTTGAGTCCAGAATTTGAAGACTCTGTAGCAGTTCCAATGGGAGACCTAGACCTATTTAATGCCCTAGTAGTCAACCTATACAAGGAATATGGTATGGATGGTATCACTAGGTTGGCTAGGTCCTACAAGAAGAGCCTACATCCAGCCCAGATGGTAAAGGCTAAGTCTAAGGGTAAGTCAGAAAATCCAGCAGTAAGTATAATACCATACTTCTTCACACAGATGATTCAGGGCAACAACCAGGTGGCAGTTTGGCCTGAGGATGGGGCAGTAATAAGTCCAATATTTATGATAGCCAAGAAGGACAAGAAGGAAAAGACTCAGCCAATTATAGACTTCTTTATGTCTGAAGCAGTAGGTAAGGTATTTTCTGCCAACGGCAAGTTCCCGTCAACAAACAAGCTTGTTGACAATGGCCTAAGCCCAGACCAGAAGTTCAAGTGGGTCGGATGGGACTTTATAGAAAAGACAGATATAGGTGCCTTGTTGAGGGACCTAGAAGCTAAGTTCAATGAGGATATATTGAAATAGGTCTTAGGTATATATTAGATAGAATACTTATTAGAGAAAGGGATAATTATGAATTTAGTAGTATTTTCTGGTCCTCCTTCATCAGGCAAGACCAGTGTAATTATAAAGACAATAGACGCCTTGAAGCAACAGGGTATCAAGGTAGGGGTAGTCAAGTTTGACTGCCTATATACGGACGATGACGTCCTATATGAAAGGGCTGGAGTCCCTGTTAGAAAGGGGCTATCAGGGGCCCTTTGTCCAGACCACTTCTTCGTATCGAATATTGAAGAGGTAGTAAAGTGGGGTACAGACAATGACTTAGACCTACTTATAACAGAATCAGCAGGTCTTTGTAACAGGTGTTCTCCTTATATCAAAGAGATAAAGGGGGTCTGTGTTATAGACAACCTTTCAGGTATCAACACACCAAAGAAGATAGGGCCTATGCTAAAGGCTGCAGACATAGTAATAATAACAAAGGGCGATATAGTATCCCAGGCAGAGAGGGAGGTTTTTGCATCAAAGGTAAATTCAGTAACCCAACAGCCATAACTATGCATGTAAATGGTCTTACTGGCCAGGGAACTTACGAGCTAAGTACCCTATTGATGGATGAGAAGAAGGAAATATCTACAGTAAAGGGTATGAAGCTGAGATTCCCGATGCCATCAGCCTTATGCTCCTACTGTCTAGGTGAAACTAGGATAGGTGAGCAGTACCAGATGGGTAATGTCAGAAAAATGGACCTAGAGGACAAGTAAAGGGATGGAGGAAGAGAAATGAATGAAATAGAAAAGTTAAAAATTGCGGACCTTCTAGAAAAGTATCCTTTTGTAGAGTCCTATTTTGAAGAAAATAAGCTAGATGTTGTAGGCTTTGAGGACAAGACCTTTGTAGAATTTTTAGACCATTTTTCCCTAGAGGAAGTGGAGGATATGGCCCTAGATCTAAACAAGATGACTATAGACCTAGTGGAGTATATCAAGCAGATGAAGGACTTCCTGGGTATAGAGGATTCAAATACGGTTGATGTATTGACAATTATACCAGGTCAGGACAAGTCAGGTAACAAGGAGGGCTTTGATAGGCTGGATATTAAAAAGTCTGAGATGATAGCCATAGTAGGACCAACAGGTTCAGGCAAGTCAAGGCTTTTGGCAGATATAGAGTGGACTGCCCAGTGCGACACTCCTACTAAGAGGACAATAATGATAAATGGAGAATATCCGGATAAGAAGTGGAGATTTTCTTCAAACAACAAGCTGGTAGCCCAGCTATCACAGAATATGAACTTTGTAATGGACCTGTCTGTTAGAGACTTCCTAGAGCTACATGCAAGGTCTAGGATGGTAGAGGACATCGACCAGACGGTTGACAAGATAATAGAAGAGGCTAACAAGTTGGCTGGAGAGCAGTTCAAGATGGATACCCAGATTACAGCCCTAAGTGGGGGTCAGTCTAGGGCCCTGATGATTGCAGATACAGCTATCCTATCTTCATCACCAATTGTTCTGATAGATGAAATAGAAAATGCAGGTATTGATAGGAAAAAGGCCTTGGAATTATTGGTATCATCTGATAAGATAGTCTTGATGGCAACTCATGACCCTACACTTGCCCTATTGGCAGATAGGAGAATAGTTATCCAGAATGGTGGTATTTTCAAGATAATAGAAACTAGCCCAGAGGAAAAAGAGAAGCTGTCAGAGCTAGAGGAAATGGATAGGAAAATCCAAGAAATGAGAAGGGCCCTTAGGTACGGTGAAAGAGTATAAGCTTGAGGGGGAATCAGGTGATATTATGGATATAAAGCATTTTTATATTGAAAAGGGTCAAGGAGAGCCACTAATTCTCCTTCATGGGAATGGGGAAGACTCCACCTATTTTGTAAACCAGATAGATGAATTTTCTTCAAACTATAGGGTGATTGCCCTTGATACAAGAGGTCATGGTAATAGCCCGAGGGGGGAGGCTCCCTTTACAATCAGACAGTTTGCCGATGACTTATTGGGCTTTCTGGACAGGATGGATATTCAAAAGGCAAATTTACTAGGATTTTCTGACGGGGCTAATATTGCCATGTGCTTTGCTGCCAAGTACCCAGACAGGGTCTTGAAGCTAGTATTAAATGGTGGGAAACCTTGATACCAAGGGCATAGAGGAAGAGATTCAGAATAAGATAGAAAATGCCTATGAGTCAGCAAAAATGGATGCAGATAATAGTGAAAAAGCAAGGAAAAAAATGGAGCTACTTGGTCTTATGGTAAATGACCCAAATATAACAAGACAAGAGTTAGAGGCAATAGGGGCTGAGACACTTGTGATTGCAGGTACAGAGGACTTGGTTAAAAAGGACCATACTGAACTTATTGCTAGCCAGATTAAAAATGCAAGCCTGGCATTTGTAAAGGGTGATCACTTTGTTGCCAAGGAAAATCCAAGTGATTTTAATATTTCTGTTAGGGACTTTTTGCTTAAATAAATTTCACCTTGCTCTAGAAAGAGATATATAAAGGAATGGCTTTGTAGAGTGCGGTATTATCTATATTGAAGAAGGCCATCCAAGAATTGCCTACCAGCTTCTTGTATAGCCTATATATAAATAGAGTATAATATTAGGTTGGAAATATATTGAAAACAATAGCTAGTTGTGATATTATTTCAATTAGGAAGTTATTAATAATATTAATGGTTTTTAATAAAGGAGAGCGTATATGAAAAAGAAATTAGCGGTATTTTTAGCAGCCCTACTAGTTGCAACTGGTTTGACTGCTTGTGGTCAGAAGGAAGAAGTATCCAGTGAACCTGCTGTTACTGCAAAGGTTGCAGCCCTAAAGGGACCTACTAGTATGGGTATGGTGAAGATGATGGCAGACCAGAAGGATGCAAAGGAGAAGAACTATGAATTTACAATAGGGAGTTCTCCTGATGAGATAGCACCAAAGTTTTTGAAGGGTGAGTTTGATATAGTAGCCCTACCATCAAACCTTGCGTCTATCCTTTACAACAAGAGTCAGGGTAAGGTTCAGGTCTTAGCTATAAATACCCTAGGAATACTATACCTTATGGAAAATGGAGATAGTGTAAAGTCTATTGAAGACCTAAAGGGCAAGACAGTGTATTCAAGTGGTAAGGGAGCTGTGCCAGAATATGCCTTTAACTATATACTTAAGGCTAATGGATTAAATCCTGATACAGACCTAAGAGTTGAGTACAAGTCTGAGCATACAGAAGCCCTGGCAGCCCTACTTAATGACAAGTCTGGCTTGGCAGTATTACCACAGCCATTTGCTACAGTTGCCAGCCTAAAGAACAAGGACTTGAGGACTGCCCTAGACCTAAGTAAAGAATGGGATAAGGCTAGCAAGAATGCTAAGAGCACAATGATTACGGGTGTAGTAGTTGTAAACAAGGACTTTGCAGCTAAGTATCCTGAAAAGATTAAAAAGTTTATGGCTGATTACAAGGCATCAATAGACTATACAAACACTAATGTTGATGATGCAGCCAAGCTAATAGAAGAAAATAATATAGTTCCTGCAGCAGTTGCCAAGAAGGCTATACCACAGTGTAATATTACCTATATAGACGGGTCTGATATGAAGGACAAGCTGAGTGGGTATTTACAGGTCCTATTTGAGGCAAATCCTAAGTCTATAGGAGGCAAGATGCCTGCTGACGATTTCTACTATGTACAAAAGAAATAGTAAATTATATATACTGGCTATAGTCTTTTGGTTGTCAATTTGGCAATTAGTCAGTTCTTTGATGGGCCAGGAGATACTTTTAGTATCTCCTGTTTCTGCTTTAGCCAGGTTGGGTCAACTTTCCTTGGAAGTAGACTTTGGAAGACGGTGTGGTATTCGTTTTGTAAGATAAGCCTTGGCTTTTTACTTGCCTTTGTACTGGGGATAGGCATGGCCCTACTGGGGTCAGGGTCAAGGACATTTAGGGTCTTAATCCAGCCCTTAATGGCTACAATACAAGCAATACCGGTAGTTTCATTTATTATACTATGTTTAATATGGGTGTCATCACGAAACCTGTCAGTCTTGATATCCTTTTTGATGGTTCTGCCCATTATATATACCAACGTTTTGACGGGTATAGATAGCATTGATGCATCATTTGGGGACCTAGCCAAGGTATTCAAGATGAAAAGGTCAAAGATAATCAGGTATATTTACCTATCCGAGGTATATCCCTACCTAAAATCTGCAACCTATGTATCCCTGGGTCTATGCTGGAAGTCTGGTATTGCTGCCGAAGTAATTGGTATGCCCCATATGACTATTGGAGAGAATCTTTACCAGGCAAAGATATATCTTAGTACGGGGGACCTGTTTGCCTGGACCCTGGTTATTATAGTTTTGAGTCTTGTCTCTAGGAGGGTCTTTATGGCCTTGATGGACAGACTGGTAGACAGGATGTCTATATAGTTTTTTAGGGCAGGTGGAATAATGGATATTTTAATGGAAAAAATTAACAAGTCCTATGGGGACAAGGAAGTCCTTAGGGTATTTCACGACCAAATTTGAGGAGGGTACAGTTACCTTTATTACGGGCGAATCTGGTATAGGCAAGACCTCGATTATAAGGATCCTGATGGGACTAGAAGGCTACCAGTCTGGTAGTATAAGCGGCCTAGAAGGCAAGGAAATATCGGTAGTATTTCAGGATGATTGCCTTTGTGACAAGTTGAGTCTTGATAAGAATTTAAGTATGGTCATAGATGGTCAACAGGGCAAGGAGCAAGACCTAGATAGACTACTGGACCTATTTGGACTAGAAGGCTATAGGCACAAGAGGGTAGCTGAACTCAGTGGCGGTATGAAGAGGCGCCTGGCAATACTGAGGGCTATCCTATATCCTCATAATTTAATGATTATGGATGAACCCTTCAAGGGTTTAGACGAAGAAAATAAAAGGTTGGTTATGGGCCAGGTTGGTCAAAGTCTAGTTGGAAAAACTGGAATTATTGTTACCCATGACAAGACAGAAATAGATTTTTTTAGGTTAATTGAAGGCCTTATAATAAGAGAAATAGATATAAAAAAATAGGGTTGATTTGCGTCAACCCTATTGATAGTATGACGGGCATGCCGTCAGTCTGTGGTGAAAGTCCATGCAGGACGTAGTTGCCGACGAACCTCATAGCAACTTGCAAGGTTATCACCGTGAGGTGATGGCGAGACAATCCGTAGGACTCGCAGACCATTATCAGGCGGTAGCCAAAACAGCGGGACTTCGCAGGATAATAAAAGAAATTCTCGCAAAGCTAGGACTCATTAGTTGTGGTTGTATAATATTTAGCGTTGGTGAGAGAGGGAGAAGAAAGTCCCCCCTACTCGATTCAAATCTTTATTTTTTACTTTTACAATTACATTCTTTTTTATATCTTATATAACTTCCTAAAGAAATAATCGCATATACAATTATATTATATATTGTCATCTCTACTTTTTTTGATTAACACTATAGAAAAAGAAATATTATAAAAACTATAGTTATGAAAAAAATGAAATAAAAACTCTTCTGCTTCTCATATCCGTTATCTCAATCCTTTTTCTATATATGTTTGGGTTGGACCCACTTTTATGTCTTCTAGCTGAAGCTGATAAAAATAGTGCAGATAGCTTTGGTACGAATATTTTTTTCTTAACATAATAACCTCCTAAATACAAAATAACCTCTTAAATACAAAAAAATCTATTTAGTAAGTTATAGCATTTTTTTCGTAAATTGCAATAATAAGTTGAATATTGACAACTAAGAGATTTAAAACTGACTTTATAGCAGTCTTTATTGACATGCAAAAAATTAAGTAATATTATAAATTAAAGGGAAGTTGGATTTTCACCAGCCTTCCCAATAATCAAATATTTATTTTTTTTAACTGCCTAATCGGCAGATTAGCCATAGAAGGCTAATTTACAGAAAAAATTACATACGCTTGAGGGAGGAGAAAATCCTCCCTACTCGATTTTTAGCTAGAGGGCTTATAAGCCTTTTAACTCATTTTCAACCTTCTTGGATACTGATTTTTCACCACCAACTATAATTATATTCTTTATGTCATTAGCCTGGATAAAGGCCTTAGTATCCTCATTTAGCTTGTCTGGTCTTGTAAGCAGGATAACCCCATTACTAAAATTAGCAACGGTACCAGAGGCAAGGGCATCAGGATAGTTAGTAGAATCTACTATAACAGCAGTACTAATATATGGCTTAAGGACTGTCTTGTAGGCCTTGGCAATTTCTACGGCTGTTTTATACCTGTCTGAACCGGAAATCCTACCAGTGTATAGGTCTGAGCTTTTACCAAAGTAGTCTTTATCATGAGTATTTAATCCGTCAAGGTCTTCTGGGTAAGTTTTAACTCTTTTTGGAATAGAGTCATTACCACCTATAATAAACCTCCAACCTTCAAGATTATCATTCATATTAAGTTTATATGATCCTACAAAACAAGTTCCTTGTTCCCTCATTAGGTTGGCTACAAATGGTATAGAGGATAATAGGTCTGGGAATTTTTGGTCATTTACAAGTATGCCATTACTGAGATCGCCCCTAAAATGTATATCTGGAAATAATATACTGAATAGAGTTAGGTCCATGTCATTAGCGATTGAAAGAAAATCTTTACCCACATACCTATCATAAAACCTACTATATTTGAATCCATTTGCCTTTAAAGTCTTTTCAAGTGAATTATTTAAAAGCTTGTAGTCACCCATTATATAGACACGATCAACATCATTGAGTTTTTAACCTATTTAGGATAGACTTGGATATACCAGACTTAGGTACAATATAGAAGGGTGCCTTTAAGGCTGTTGCCATATATGACCCGTAAAGAGCAGTCCTAAAATCATTACCAGGTGCTAGTACAGCCTGACTGGCGTATGACTTGCCAAAATAATTTTCTTGAACTTCTATGGCCGTTTCATACCTATCGGCTCCAGCAAATCTAGTTACATACATATCGGCACTAGCAACAGATGGAAGCAAAAAGGCTAAGGCACAAGATAAAATAAGCGATTTTTTCAATCCTTTAATCATAGTAGATTCCCCCTTGAATAATGTATAAATATTTAACCTTAATTTGTAGATATATAAAAAACATCTACTATAATAATTTATACAATTCATAAATCAAATTAACAAGATAAAGGGTAAAAATTATAGTTATAAGCGGCAAAAATTAAGCCTTCTAAGAGGAAATCTCCTAGGCCTATATTTAAAGTAAAGCTATTGAAAATAGCTAATTTTGTCATTTGTTAAATAGTGTTGGCATATGGATTAGTTTATTGTATAATATAGGCTAGGAGTAGTTTGTATATTAAATGAAATTTAAAATAAGAGTTTATTGAAGGAGGAATTTATTTCATGAATACAGTAAGTGTTGAAATTTTGAAGGACTTGTACTATATGGGTGTTAACGATAGAGATACAAATCTTTTTGAAAATATGTGGCCATTGCCAGAGGGTGTAGCCTACAATTCGTACCTGATAGTTGACGAAAAGACAGCCCTACTTGACACTGTAAAGATAACTAAGGTTAATGGATTTATTGAAAACCTAAAGAAGAACCTAAATGGTAGAGATCTAGATTATTTGGTAATCCACCATATGGAGCCTGACCACTCAGGTTGTTACCTATCAGTTTTGGATATTTACCCAAATCTTACTTTTGTAGGAAACAAGAAGGCTAGGGACTATGTTCAAGGACTACCTAGACATGGAACCAGAAAACTTCATTGAAGTAAAGGAAGGGGATACCCTATCACTAGGTAAGAGGACTCTTACTTTTGTTAATACTCCAATGGTTCACTGGCCGGAATCTATGGTTAGTTACGAAACAACTGACAAGATCCTATTCTCACAGGATATATTCGGAGGTTTTGGTGCCCTAAATGGTACAATCTTTGACGATGAAATGAATTTCGACTTCTTTAGAGACGAAATCAGAAGGTACTATTCAAACATAGTTGGTAAGTACTCCAAGCAGGCAGCAAAGGCTCTTCAAAAGGTAAAGACTCTAGAAATAAACGTTATATGTCCAGTACATGGTATCGTTTGGAGAAGTCATCCAAACATGATAATAGACGAATATATAAGACTAGCCAACCAGATCAACGAAGAGGGTGTAGTAATAGCTTATGGTTCTATGTACGGAAACACTGAAAAGATGGCTGATACTTTGGCTAGGTACCTAGCTGAAGAGGGCATAAGAAATATAAAGGTATTTGATGTTTCTAAGACTCATGTATCCTACATACTTAGTGAAATTTGGAAGTATAAGGGCTTCATACTAGGAAGCTGTACATACAACAATTCAGTATATCCTAATGTAAACCAGCTACTATATACTCTAAGAATGAACAAGATGTCTAACCACGTCCTAGGAATCTTCGGTTCTTATGGATGGAGTGGCGGTGCTGTCAAGGAATTGACAGAATTTGCTTCTGAAGGTGGTAACTTCGAGGTTCTTCCAACAGTTGTTGAAGCTAAGGGAACAATGAAGGAAGAGGATAATGAAGCGCTTAGAGCCTTGGCTAAGGAAATGGCTGAAGCCCTAAGAAATAGCTAGGATAAAAATTGTTATGTCTTACTAGCTGGATCGTCTAAGTGTCCAGCTAGACTTATATAAATATAATTTAGAACAAGAGGTAGGTATATGAGAGGTTTTGAACTAGTTTCAGATCAACATAGGAAATATCCAGATTGCAATATCCTTATCCCTCAGAGGGGAACTGCAAAGTCAGCAGGCTATGACCTGTGTACACCAGTTGATATAGTCATACCAGCCAGGGGGCAGTCAGGTGTAATATTCACAGATATAAAGGCCTATATGGGAGCGGATGAAGTACTGACTACTCATGTTAGGAGCTCTATAGGTATGAAGAGGGGTCTAGTCTTGGCTAATACTACAGGTATTATAGATTCAGACTATTATTCTAACCCAGACAATGATGGAAACATAGGCTTTATGCTTAGGAACCTAACTGATGAAGAGGTTATTATCAAGGCTGGCGAGAGGGTAATTCAGGGAATATTTATAAAATACCTAATAAGTGATGATGACCAGCCTAAGTCTGAGGATAGACTAGGCGGGGTAGGATCTACTGGAAAAAAATAGGTTAAAAAGCTTTAAAGTAATACCTATTAATGCTATAATAAGCATATGTGCGTATGAACGTAACAAAAGTCTAAAAACCAAACAAGGTCCGGTTTGAAGCTGGTCCAAGTAAAAAAGCCACTGTATTCATTTGGGAAAAATGAGTACAGTGGCTTTTTCATAGGTGCTTGTCGTAGTAAAATTGATTTTTTCCCCTTTTCCTATTCACATTTATTGTCATGTATAGTATTATGTATATGTTGATGTATATACATATAAATATATACAAATAGACAATAAGTAAGCAGATTTTATCTGCTGAGGAGGATATATGGAAAGGGAAACTGAGATTTTAAAAGAAAAAATTTTACGCTTAAAGGAGGAGAAAGATGTCCTAATACTTGCTCATTTTTATGCAAATAGCGAGGTTCAGGACATAGCTGACAAGGTTGGAGATTCCTTCAAGTTAGCTAAAGATGCCCAGAATGCAAAAAATAAGATTATTTGCTTTTGTGGTGTCAATTTTATGGGTGAGAGTGCTAAGCTCTTGAATCCCGATAAAAAAATATTGATTCCAGACATAGAGGCAGGCTGTCCTATGGCAGACATGGTAAACCTAGATGATTTAGACGGTATCAAGGAAAGGTATGATGATGTAGCTATAGTCTCTTACATAAATACAAAAGCAGATGTAAAGTCTAGGAGTGATGTCTGTGTTACTTCTTCAAATGCTATGAAGATAGTATCGGCCCTACCGAACAAGAATATATATTTCTTGCCAGATAAAAATTTGGGATCCTATATAGCAAACCAGATAGAGGACAAAAACTTTATATTCCATGAGGGCTACTGCAAGTACCATAACTTTGTGGAATATGAGGAAGTTGAGGATTTAAAGAATAGGTATGGCTACGATGTCCTTGTACATCCAGAATGTACAAGCCAAGTAGTTGAGCTTGGAGACTGCGTAGGATCTACCAAGGCACTCTTAGACTATGTTGGAAGGACTAAGAAGAAGGGATATATTGTCTGTACAGAAGAGGGCATTTTATATCAGATGAATAAGCTATCACCGGATAGTGAATTTATTGTACCTTCATCTATGAAGCCTTGTGAGGATATGAAAAAGAATAGCTTGGAAAATCTATACAGGGTATTGGTAGATGAAGGACCAGAAATTATACTTGACGAGTCCTTAATGGAGAGGGCCAGTCGACCTCTCAAAAAGATGATGGAGATGAGTTAAATGAGAGATTTTTATGATATTGTAATAGTTGGTAGTGGTGCGGCAGGTCTTTCTTGTGCCCTGAAATTAGACCCTGTCTATAGGGTATGCCTAATATCAAAGGGGGCCATGGAAGAGGCCAATTCATACCTGGCCCAGGGAGGAATATCAGCCAAGCTAGCCGATGAAAACCTCGATGACTATATAGAGGATACCCTAAAGGCAGGGCATTATGAAAATGATGTAGATGTAGTCAGGACTATATTGGACCGGTCTCTAGATGTGGTTAATGATTTGATAGGCTATGGTGTGAATTTTGACAAACTTGACCCAGACACCTATAGTCTCCATAAGGAAGGTGGACATAGGTCGGCTAGGGTCTATCATGTTGGAGACTTTACAGGCAGGTCCATGTGTGAGGCTATGGCAGAAAGGGTAAAGGCCAGACCTAATATAGATACTTGTGAAAATACAGTTTTATATGACCTGATAATTGAGGATAATAAAGCGGTAGGTATAAGGGTATTTGTCGATGGCCTGTATAGGAATATATATGCCAGGGCAGTAGTCCTAGCCACAGGAGGTATAGGTGGTATATTTAACTCATCAACTAACTACAAGTCGGTATCTGGTGAGGCCTTGTCTATAGCCATGAAATATGGTGTGGAGGTCTCTAATTTAGAATATATACAGATACACCCAACAGTCTTATACGATAAGGCTATGGGAAGGCATAGTCTGATTACCGAGGCCCTGAGGGGAGAAGGAGGCATCCTACTTGGAATTAATGGAGATAGGTTTGTTGACGAATTACTTCCTAGGGATGTGGTCAGCAAGGCCATCAGAAAAAAGATGGAGGAGGACCAGACTGACCATGTTTACCTATCACTTGAAAATATATATGATAGGGAAAGGATTGATGAAAGATTTCCGACGGTTTTCCAGGCCTGTATGGACAAGGGTATAGATATCAGGAAGGATATGATACCCGTATGCCCAGGCCAACACTACCATATGGGTGGCATAAAGGCCAAGCTAGATGGTAGGACTAGTCTACCAGGCCTATATGCTATTGGTGAGACCTCTTGTACAGGACTGCACGGTAGAAACAGGCTTGCATCAAACTCACTCCTAGAAGCCTGTTTTTGTGGTATGAAGTGTGGTGAAGGCCTAAATGCTTCATTGCCAGACTTCAAGGCCCATATGGAAGAAAATAGAGAAACTGGAAATATAAATGATATAATTGCTGACTACCAGAAGATTTTGGTGGATACAATAAAGGAAAGGAACCACGATTTTTATGAATACTGGCTTAAAAATGAGGATGCTTGATAAGATCAAAGAGAGTCTACTTGAGGATATTAGCTACAAGGATATCAGTGCCGATGCCATAATAGATGAGGATAGGATGGCCAGGGCTGACTTGATAGCCAAGGAAGAGGGGATTGTATGTGGTTTGGAAGTCTTTTACCAGGCTTTTAAAATCTTGGATGAAGGGGCAAAGTTTACTTGCTCTCACAAGGATGGAGATAGGGTTTACAAGGGTGACAAGATTGGTATAGTTGAATGTAAGGCCCAAGCCATGCTCTTGGCTGAGAGGACTGGCCTAAATTTCCTTCAGAGGATGAGTGGTATAGCCAGTATGACTAGGTATATGGTAGATGCCCTAGGTGATGAATCAGTAAGTCTAGCTGACACGAGAAAGACAGCCCCAGGACTGAGGGTATTTGACAAGTATTCTGTAGAGGTCGGTGGTGGAAAGAACCACAGGTTCAACCTATCCGATATGGTAATGCTAAAGGACAACCACATAGGGGTTGCAGGTGGCATTAGGCAGGCTGTTGAAAAGACCAGAAAAAAAGTATCCTTCTCCAAAAAAATCGAGGTGGAGGTTGAAAGCCTTGACCAGGTTAGGGAAGCCCTTGATGTCGGGTGTGATATAATCATGCTAGATAACATGTCTATAGACCAAATAAGGAAGGCTGTAGACCTTATAGGTGGGCAGGCACTTATAGAAGTATCTGGAAATATAGGTCCAGACAAGATAGGAGACTACAGGGGCTTGGGTATAGATATCATATCATGTGGAGCCCTGACTCATTCGGTAAAGGCCCTGGATATAAGCTTAAAAAATATGGAAATTATATAATCTTAGATGAGGTCCTCTGTTTGGCAAATCCTATTGCTAGATAGGAGGGTCTCTTTTTATATGTGTTTTTTTTCTTATAGATAAATATTTACTAAATCACAAATATGGTGTAAAATGGACTTAAAAAGAACATATGTTCTTTTTAAGTCCATTTTTTAGGGGGTGTTTTGGTGAAGGACAAGGTATTTTTTCATATAGATGTAAACTCTGCCTACCTTAGCTGGGAGGCAGCCTACAGAAAAAGGCACAATATTGAGGGTCTGGACCTGATTAATATAGCTTCTGCGGTGGCAGGTAGTTCAGAGAGAAGGAGTGGCATAATTTTGGCCAAGAGTCAGTTGGCCAAAAAGCTAGGTGTAAAGACAGGTGAACCTGTGGGCATAGCTAGGACCAAGTGTCCAGATATATACCTAGTTACACCAAATTTTGACCTCTATGTAGAGTATTCCAATCGTTTGATGGATTTTTTGAGGACCTATTCACCTAGTGTTTACCAGTATTCTATAGATGAGGCCTTTGTGGATATGACTGGGACCCAAAGGCTATTTGGAAATCCTATAGACTGTGCTGATACCATCCGAGAGAGGGTAAGGACGGAACTAGGCTTACTATAAATGTGGGGGTTTCTGACAAGATGGTCCTAGCCAAGATAGCTGGGGACTTCAGTAAGCCAGACAAGACCCACACCCTTTTCCAGTCGGAGATAGAGGAAAAAATGTGGCCACTTCCGATAGAAGACCTATTTTTTGTGGGGAGAAAGACTTCAAAAAAGCTTAGGAGTCTTGGTATAGTAACTATAGGACAGTTGGCCAATACAGATATAAATTTTATGAAGAGGCACTTTAAAAAGCATGGTATAGTCATACACAACCATGCCAACGGTCTGGATGGCTATGATTTTTTTCATAAGACCAATACTAATAATAGGTCTGTTGGCAATTCAACCACAACCTCCAGCGATATATACAGCTTTGAAGAGGCCAAGCACTGGATTTTGGCCCTTAGTGAGACTGTCTGTGCTAGACTGAGGAGGAAAAATTCCACTGCAGGTGTAGTATCAGTGGAGCTTGTAGACAGGGATTTTAAAAGGTCACAGGCCCAGAGGACTCTTGGATTTAGGACCAATAAGGTCAGTGATATATATGGGGTAGCCTGTGAGATTTTTAAGAGTCTTTGGTGGGGCAAACCTATTAGACACATAGGCATAGGAACCAGCAAGGTCCAGGAGAAGGATTCAAACCAGCTCAACTTTTTCAACCAGATATCATCTAAGGAGGAAAGGCTATATTCGGCCATGGATGCTATAAGGGCCAAGTATGGTGATGATTCTGTAATGAGGGCCAGCTTCCTGTGTGGAGAGGCCGACCATATGGAGGGGGGAACCTCTAAAAATAAAAAAAATGGTCTGGTATATCTCTAGAAGGAGTCCATTAAGAAAAACTAGGAAGAGCCTTGTGCTAATGATTAAAGCGTAGTCTTTTGGTGTATAAAAATAATATGAATCTATACAAAGAGTAAAGTGTAAAATGAAAGTGAGGAATATAGATGAATGATATAGGTGTAATTGGACTATCTGTCATGGGGCTGAACCTAGCCCTAAATATGGCAGACAAGGGCTACAAGGTTTCCATCTACAATAGGACTAGCTCGGTTGTAGATGAAGTAATGAGAGACCATGGACATGAAAATTTCACACCAACCTATAATCTTGAGGACTTTGTCAAGTCTCTTGAAAGGCCTAGAAGAGTATTTCTGATGATAAAGTCTGGCAAGCCAATAGATATGGTTATAGACCAGCTGATAGGTCTTTTGGATGAAGGTGACATCATAATAGACGGAGGGAAATTCATATTTCAAGGATACTATAAGGAGGTCCAACTACCTGGAGGGACAAGAAGATAAACTATCTAGGTGTTGGTATTTCAGGTGGTGAAGAGGGTGCAAGGTTTGGACCAGCTATCATGCCTAGTGGTAATAGGGAGGCCTATGAACATGTAAGGGATATCTTTGAAAATATATCAGCTAAGGCATATGGAGAAGCTTGTTGTAAGTATATTTCTACAGCCGGATCTGGCCACTACGTCAAGATGGTCCACAATGGCATAGAGTATGGCGATATGCAGCTTATCAGTGAGGCCTACATGCTTCTTAGGGACCTAGGTGGTATGGACAATAGTCAGATTCAGGAGGTATTTGAGGCCTGGAACAAGACTGAGCTAGAGAGCTACCTGATAGAGATTACAGCCAACATTCTTAAGGTTAAGGAGGCAGACGGATCCTACCTAGTAGACAAGATTCTAGACAAGTCAGCCCAAAAGGGTACTGGTAAGTGGACCAACCTGGAGGCTATAGACCTAGGGGTTGATGTTTCTGTAATCACAGCTGCCCTAAATGCTAGATATATGTCTGGGCTAAAGGATGAAAGGGTCAAGCTATCTAAAATTATAGGTCAGAACAAGGCCGAATTTACAGGCAAGAAGGATATTTTGGACCTTATGGGTCTAGGCAGGGAGGACCTGGTAGACCTGGTTAAAAATAGCTTATATGCATCTAAGATAGTATCCTATGCCCAGGGCTTCAAGCTACTTAGTGTAGCCGAAAAGGAATATGGCTGGGACTTGAATTTTGCAGATATAGCAAAGATATTCAGGGGTGGATGTATAATTAGGGCTAAGTTCCTAAATGATATATCAGCAGCCTTTGACCAGGACAAGGGAGTGGAGAATTTGTTGATGACAGACTTCTTCGCAAAGGAAATTAATGATAGGCTAGCAGACCTGAGAAAGCTAGTAGCTATTGGGGCTATGGGAGGTATTCCAATAACTGCTATGTCAGCAGCCTTGGCTTATGTGGACATGTATAGGTCTTCAAGATTAGGTGCCAATATTGTACAGGCACAGAGGGATTATTTTGGGGCCCATACATTTGAAAGAGTAGATGTAGATGGAGTATTCCATCATGATTGGATAGATGAAGATGAAAAATAAGGGAATAATAATATTTGGAGGAACAGGGGATTTAGCTTATAGGAAGCTATTTCCAGCTTTATATAACTTGCATTGTCTAGGCCTATTGCCAGAGGACTACAAGGTAGTTGGTGTAGGTAGGAAGGGCTACAGCAAGGAAGACTATGTTGAGATAATTAAAAAGTGGACTAGTGAATTTTCTAGGCTAAAGTATACAGAGGAGGACTTCTCTGAATTTTCAAAGAGGATAATCTACTACCAGATGGATATGACTAAGGTTGCCCAGTATAGGGACCTACTAGCTGACTTGGACTATGCAAATGGCAGGAAAGAGAGCGGATGGACATATTACTATGCAGTACCACCTAAGATATTCGGCTTTATAACGGATGGTATTAGGTTGGCAGGCTGTCCTTTGAGTGGGGCCAAGGTAATAATCGAAAAGCCATTTGGTGACACTATGGATGCAGCAGAATATATTTACAAGAACCTAAAGCAGTGCTTCTCACAAGAAAATATATTCTTTATAGACCACTATTTAGGTAAGGAAATGATAATAAATATAATGACCCTAAGGTTTGCCAACGCCATATTCGGAGGTGTATGGAATAAGGACTTTATAGAAAAGGTCGAAATAAATGCCTTTGAAGAGGTGGGTGTAGGCACAAGAGGTGGCTACTATGACAAGAGCGGGGCCATGGTGGATATGGTACAGAACCACCTATTCCAGATCCTGTCTATAGTGGCAATGGAAAGACCAGCAGACAATTCATCTGAGGCTATAAAGGCTGCCCAGACCAAGCTATTCAAGGAGCTGAAGGATATAGAGGACCCTCACAAGATAGACCAGCTACTTGTAATGGGCCAGTACAAGGGTTACCTAGAGGAAGATAAGATAGACCCAGAATCTACTACAGAAACATATGTAGCTCTTAAGTTGGCTATAGAAAATGACAGGTGGAGGGGAGTTCCATTCTACCTAAGGACAGGTAAGAAGATGGCTCAGAAAAAGAGTGAGGTAGTCATCACCTTTAAGTCTACTACAGAGGGTGCCAAGTCAAACAAGCTGATAATAGAGATACAGCCGGACGAGGGCGTCAAGCTAGACTTCAATATAAAGAAGCCAGGCACAGAAAATACCATAGAAAAGGTTGATATGGACTTTTGCCAGAGTTGTGTATTGGAAAATAGGCAGAATACACCAGAAGCATATGAAAGGTTATTAATGGCTGCCATGGACGAGGATAGGTCCCTATTCTCCCAGTGGAACCAGATAGAGATTTGCTGGAAGTATATCAATAGGATAATGGAAATATACCATAGGTTCTCTGACAAGGTTCATGTATATGAGCCAGGCCAGGATGGTCCTATAAATAATTTAGTATATACATAAGGCAAAGAAATGTACTATAATAGATAGTATGGTATTAGCGAAGTTACTTTATTAGACAATATTGGAGGTAGAATAATGAGTGAAGTTAAGGTTCATGATATAGTAATAATCGGTAGTGGCCCTGGTGGTATGACTGCTGGTATATATGGTGGAAGGGCAGAGTTGGATACAGTAATTTTGGAAAAGAACTTCCACGGCGGCCAGATGGTTTCTACTACGGAAATAGAAAACTATCCAGCCCTACCTGAAACTAATGGTATCCAGCTGGCTAATGATATGCTAGCCCATGCCAAGAAGTTTGGGGCTAAGATTGAATACAAGGGAGTAGACTCAATTGAGGTGCTAGAAGATGGTACAAAGAAGTTGATAGCAGGTGGAGAGGAAATCTTAACTAAGACTGTAATACTATCAATGGGATCTACACCAAGAAAGCTAGGTCTAGACAAGGAAGACAAGTTTACTGGAAGGGGCCTAGGCTACTGTGCAACATGTGATGGTGGCTTCTATAGAAATAAGGTAGTGGCAGTAAATGGTGGTGGAGACACAGCTGTTGAAGATGCCCTATACCTATCAAGAATAGCATCTAAGGTATACCTAATCCACAGGAGAGACGAGCTAAGAGCCAATAAGACACTACAGACAAGGCTAGCTGAATCTAACGTAGAGGTTGTATGGAACAGCACAATCAAGGAAATCATAGGTGAAGAAAGCTAACAGGTGTAGTAACTGTAGACAAGACAGACCAGTCGGAAAGAAAGATAGAACTAGATGGTCTATTTGTAGCAATCGGTGGTATACCTACTTCAGGTCTAGTAGACGGTCTAGTAGATTTAAATCCACAGGGCTATATAGTAACTGATGAAGACTGTCAGACAAGTGTCGATGGTATTTATGCGGTTGGCGACATTAGGGTTAAGTCTCTAAGACAGGTGATAACTGCAGCTGCTGATGGAGCTATAGCAGTTCATGCGGCAGAAAAATACATACTAGAGCACCAGTAAATTAAATATAATAGTGGGTCATATAGGTGGCTGACTAAGATTTTTATAAATACCAAGGGAGGTTTTACCAAACTGGGTATTTTGTGAAGAAATTAATAGTAATAAAAAAATGCCGACACCCAAGCTAGTGCTATACTAGACTTTGGGGTCGGTATTTTATATTTATAATTATTCTTGGCTAGTAGTACTAGTAGTATTATCACTGGCACCAGTAGTGTCACTACTTGAAGTACTAGTAGTCTTATCTGTTGAACTAGTCTGGCTTGCTTCAAGGTCGGCCTTAGTCAAAATCTTGCCTGAAATAGCATCTACTAATACAGTTTCGGTATTCTTTACATCCCCATCATATAGCTTGAATGAGAATACATTCATACCATTTTTTGCAAATAGCTTGTATGATAGGACCTGAGTATAGTTCTTTGTAGAGGCCTTTGCAGCTAACTGGGCAGCCTCATCTACATCCATTACAGGGACAAAGTCTAGCAGGTTAGCCTTAAGGTCAGCACTTGCCGGACCATTTTCAGTCTTACTTAATATATCGCCGGTCTTGGCATCAATTGTCATAGTCTGGCTAAGCCCCTTTTTAGAGATTACTTCTAGCGTGTAGATGTACTTCTTTTCAGTCTTAGCTTCCTCTGCTTCATCCTTCTTCTCAGTCTTTACAGGGATATCCTTCTCTTCTAGACTTACTGATGCTACACTGCCTGCTTTTTCAGCAGTTGTGAATTTTAATAGGGCAGCCTGTAGTCCTATTAGTTTTTCAGACTTTAGCTCGTTTACTAGGCTAGGGCCAGATGCCTTGTTTTTATCACCGTCACCAGCATTTTTAGAGCCACATCCTACTAGGGATAGGGCAAGGATAGAACACATTGAAAAGACTAGTAGTTTTTTTTCTATTTTTTTTCTGTTATTATTTTTTGAAATTTTCATATCTATCTCCTTATCGAATTATAATCAATAGTAGCTATATTATACTATAAAATTTAAATGCTAGTAAAGTACTAAAAAAAAGTCTCTGCTTGTGGTATAATATTCAAATGAAGATATTAACACGTTAGTTGTGGAAGGAGAAAAAAGTGAAGATCGTAATAATAGGTGGAGGAAAGGTTGGTTCTAAGCTATCTGAGGAGTTGTCTAATGAATCTCATGACGTAACGGTTATAGAGCAGGATGTAGATGTAATCAACAGGATAAATTCTAACCAGGATGTTGCCTGCATAAATGGAAATGCTATCAATCGTGAAATACTAAAAGAGGCTGGCGTAGAGGAGGCAGACCTACTAATTGGGTGTACCTCATCTGATGAAATAAACATGTTCTCTTGCTTGTTTGCCAAAAATCTAGGGGCAAAAAATACTATAGCAAGGGTTAGAAATCCAGAATACTACAGCCAATTAAATTATATAAAGGAAGATCTGGGTCTAAGTATGATTATAAATCCAGAGTTTGTTGCTGCCAATGTAATTTCAAGGATCTTGAGGTTCCCGTCGGCAATCAAGGTTGAGACCTTTGCCAAGGGTAAGGTCGAGTTGATGGAGTTTAAAATATATGAAAATTCCGAGCTAGTTGGCATGCAGATGAAGGATGTGGTAAAGACCTTTGGTGTAAAAATTTTGGTTTGTGCCATACAGAGAAGGGATGAAGTATTTATACCAGATGGTAATTTCACCTTTGAGAAGGGGGACAAGCTGAGTATAGCTGGTAGCCACGAGGACTTGGAAAAATTCCTAAAGAAGGTTGGTGGCCTTAAGAGAAAGGTCAAGACTGTTATGATAATTGGTGGAGGTAAGATCGCCTACTACCTATGTAAGAGTCTTGAGAACATAAATATTAAGACTAAGATTATAGAAAGAGACAGGAAGACTTGTCATTTCTTGGCACAGAACCTTCCTAAGGTCGATATTATACATGGGGATGGAACAGACAACCAGATACTAGAGGAAGAGGGTATCCACGAGGTAGATGCCTTTGTATCCCTAACTGGTATTGATGAAGAAAATATCATCATGTCTATGTATGCAGACTCTAAAGGGGGCTTCTAAGGTTATTACAAAGATTAGTCAGTCTACCTTCAAGGATATGATTGATACCTTTAATCTAGATACTGTAATATCGACAAAGGAATTGACAGCTACAAGGATACTTCAGTATGTTAAGGCTATGAACAACTCCTATGGTAGCCAGCTGAATTCCCTATATAGAATAGTAAATGACAAGGTTGAGGTATTGGAATTTTCAGTAAATGCTACTGGTAGGATAGTCAACCAGCCATTGAAGGACCTAAAGTTTAAAAAGGGCATGCTGATAGCTTGTATAGTGCGTAACGGTAAAATAATAATACCAGGTGGAGATGATAAGATTATGGTAGGCGATAATATTATCATCGTGACTAAAACCTGAAATAACTTAAAAAACAGAGATATAGAACAAGCAATATGGTTTATTTAGGAGAATTAAGATGAATTATGGAATGATGGTCTATGTTCTTATGAATATAGCCAAGGTGGAAGGTTTTTTAATGTTTATACCTGCCATAGTATCATTGGCATATGGAGAGAGGGATGTGGCTCTTAGGATTTTTGAGATAGCCCTAGTCTCTGCTGGAGTTGGTATGGCATTTACAAGAAAAAGGCCAACCAAGTCTGAATTGTTTATCAAGGACGGTCTCTTGATAGTAGGCTTGGCCTGGATTATATTTTCTGTGATAGGGGCCATGCCCTATTTTCTGACAGGAAGTATAGCCAGTCCAATAGATGCATTTTTCGAAACTGTATCAGGTTTTACTACTACAGGGTCTACGATCCTTACTGATATAGAGGCACTTCCAATAGGTATCCTATTTTGGAGGTCCTTTACTCACTGGATAGGCGGTATGGGAGTATTGGTCTTTGTAATGGCCGTAATACCCCTATCATCTGGAAATACAATGAATATAATGAGGGCAGAGGTACCAGGCCCTACAGTGGACAAGCTGGTTCCAAAGACTAAGCAGACAGCGAAAATTTTGTACTATCTATACATAGCCCTGACAGCCATAGAGGTAGTTTTACTGATGATGGGTGGCATGCCATTTATGGATAGCTTGACAAACTCATTTTCTACTGCAGGTACAGGTGGATTCTGTATGAGGGCTGATAGTATAGGCTACTACAACAGCGCCTATATTGATGGTGTAATTACAGTGTTTATGATCCTATTTGGTATAAACTTCAACCTGTTTTATTTAATATTATTGAAGAAGTTTAAGCGTATATTCAAGAGTGAAGAGCTAAAGGCTTACCTGGCAATTATAGCTGTATCTATAGGTCTGATTACTTGGAATATATACGCTATGTATGGCAGTGTATTGAAGGCCTTTAGGTATGCATCCTTCCAGGTTGCAACCATAATAACTACTACAGGTTTTATGACTACTGACTACAATCTTTGGCCGAGCTTTTCAAAGGCTATCCTCTTGTCCCTGATGGTAATAGGTGCATGTGCAGGTTCTACTGGTGGTGGTATAAAGGTATCCAGGGTACTTATTACCTTTAAGTACATAAAGTCAGAGATTAAAAAGGTTATTCAGCCTAGGTCAGTTAGTAATATTACTATGGATGAAAAGCTAATAGATGATACGGTAACAAAGAATGTATCAGCCTACCTTTTGATATATACAATTATAATGGTGGTATCATTCATTTTGATAACCCTAAATGAGTTTGATATAGAGACATCCTTGACATCGGTCATTACTTGTGTGAATAATGTAGGACCGGGATTTGGTAATTTGGTAGGTCCTACTGGTAACTTCTCGACCTTCTCAGTTTTCTCTAAGCTAGTCTTGTGCTTAGATATGCTGTTGGGTAGGCTGGAGATATTCCCAATCTTATTCCTATTCAGTCCAAGGATATTTAATAGGCGTTTTTAACATATCGAAATTTCTTGCTTATGGGGTTGAAAAAGACAATCCGCTAGAATGAGATATTATTAGTTGGGAAAAGAATAATACGAACGATTTTGAAGGGAAGGGCATTAACGTATATTGTGCAATATACGATTATATGGACTTTCCTTTTTTTGTATGGTATAATTTTAAGGTAATAGACAGTCGCGAGCTAGGTTTATTACGCAGATACTGGCTATGATAGGCAGTATATTGGTATCTAAATAGGCCTGTATACCAAGGTGGTAAATAGGTAGTGTGTAGCTAGTAATAGAAAGGACTGAAGAAATGTTAACAGCAATTACAGGAATAAACTGGGGAGACGAAGGTAAGGGTAGGATGGTTGACCTACTATCAGAAAACTATGATATAGTTGTGAGGTACCAGGGTGGTAATAATGCAGGCCACACAGTAGTAAATGAGAGGGGTAAGTTTATCTTGAACCTACTTCCATCAGGTATACTACGTTCTGATGTTGTAAATATAATCGGCAATGGGGTGGTTGTTGATATCAAGCACCTTGTTGGCGAAATAAATAAATTAAGGGATGCAGGTATAGTAATTACACCTGACAACTTAAAGTTAAGTGATAGGGCAGTTATAGTAATGCCCTACCATGTGGACCAGGATTGTCTGGAGGAAGAAAGACTAGCAGATGCAAAATTTGGGTCTACAAAGAGGGGTATAGGTCCAGTCTATGGAGATAAGTATATGAAGAAGGCTCTTAGATTGGGTGAATTATTAGATAGTGAAGAGGTCCTAGAGGAAAGACTTAGGGGTATAATCGAGTGGAAGAACCTCATGATAGAAAGGGGATATGGCAAGGAAGCTATCAAATTCGATGATATGTGGGCCTACCTAAAGGAATATGGGGATATAGTTAAGGATTTGTATGTGATACAGGTCATTACTTGAATAGGGCAAATAGAGAAGGAAAGAACATAATGTTTGAGGCCCAGCTAGGTGCCTTGAGGGATATAGACTTTGGTATATACCCATTTACATCATCCTCTTCTACAATAGCACCATATGCACCTATTGGAGCTGGTGTACCAAACTTAAGGCTAACTAATTCTGTGGGTATAATGAAGGCCTACTCTACATGTGTAGGTGAGGGTCCATTTACGGCTGAAATTTTTGGTGATGAGGCAGATAAATTACGAGAGGCGGGCAATGAGTACGGAGCAGCAACTGGCAGACCTAGAAGGGTAGGTGGCTTTGATGTCTTGGCCTCAAGGTATGGTGTAATGGCCCAAGGTTCAGACCAGATAGCCCTTACAAAACTGGATGTATTGTCATATATGAAAGAAATACCTGTATGTGTGGCTTATAAGTTTGAGGGTGAAGTACTTGATGAATTCCCTATAGGAGAAATTATTCAAGGCCCAGCCGGTTTATGAGTACAGGAAGGGCTGGATGAAGGATATTTCTAACTGCAGGGGCATTGAAGACCTACCAAAAGAGGCAGTAGACTATATCAAGTACCTAGAGGATGTGGTTGACTGTAAAATAAAGTATGTATCAGTAGGTCCAGAAAGAGACCAGTATATAGTAATGCCTTAAGAGGAGGAAATTTATGAAGAATACATATGAATCACCCTTGACATCAAGGTATGCAAGTAAGGAAATGCAGGCCTTATTTTCTCCAGATAAGAAGTTTAAGACTTGGAGGAGGCTATGGGTAGCCCTGGCAGAAGCTGAAATGGAGCTGGGATTGGACATTAGTCAGGACCAGGTAGATGAGTTGAAGAGCTACCAAGATGATATAAACTACGATGTAGCCCAGGCCAGGGAGAGGGAGGTAAGACATGATGTTATGAGTCATGTATATGCCTATGGAGTCCAGTGCCCAAAGGCAGCTGGTATAATACATCTAGGGGCAACCTCATGCTATGTCGGTGATAATACAGATTTAATAATAGATTATGAGGCTCTCGATCTTATTAGGAAGAGGCTGATCAAGCTGATATCAATATTGGCCGGGTTTGCAGACAAATACAAGGACCTGCCAACCCTTGGTTTTACTCATTTCCAGCCAGCCCAACCTACTACAGTCGGTAAGAGGGCCTGCCTGTGGATACAGGACTTCATACTTGATTTAGAGAGCCTAGAAGACTTCCTACAGAGGAGGAGGTTGAGGGGGGTAAAGGGAACAACGGGGACCCAGGCCTCCTTCCTAGAATTATTTGATGGTGACTATGAAAGGGTCAAGCAACTTGATAGGCTAGTAGCCAAAAAATGGGCTATGATGATGTGTTTGCAGTTACAGGGCAGACATATTCTAGAAAATTTGATAGCCAGTTGGTAAATATCCTGGCAGGTATTGCCCAGTCTGCAACAAAGTTTTCTAATGACATAAGACTGCTACAACACCTAAAGGAGATAGAAGAACCCTTTGAAAAGAATCAAATAGGCTCATCTGCCATGGCCTACAAGAGAAATCCTATGAGGAGCGAGAGGATAGCATCTCTTGCCAGGTATATCATTGCGGATATGCTCAATCCGGCTATGACTGTGTCAGGCCAGTGGTTTGAAAGAACCCTAGATGATTCTGCCAACAGGAGGATATCAGTACCAGAAGCATTTTTGGCTACAGATGCGGTCCTAAACCTATGTGCCAATGTAGCTGATGGACTTGTAGTTTATCCTAAGGTTATAGAGCAGAGACTGATGAAGGAATTACCATTTATGGCTACTGAAAATATAATGATGGATGCCGTAAAGAGGGGCGGAAATAGGCAGGAGCTTCATGAGAGGATAAGGATACATTCTCTAGCTGCAGGAAAAATAGTTAAAGAGGAAGGCGGAGACAATGACCTGGTGGACAGGATTGCAGAGGACCCTAGCTTTGGTATTAGCAAGGAGGAAATTCTCGAGGTCCTAAGGCCAGACTTATATGTAGGCTGTGCACCTATGCAGGTAAGAGAATTTATAGATAAGGTAGTAGGTCCTATCCTGGCTAGTGGAGAGGCTATAGATATTGCAGAACTAAGTGTATAGGCTCTTTATAAGGTCATCTTTGACTAGATATATATAGTAAAAAAATTAAGGTTGATTTAAGACTTAATATAGGCTATAATAAATAGAAATTAATTAATAAATTAATTTAAAAAAGAAGGGAGGACTTTTATGTTATCTAATAAAGAAATAAGGGCCCTAAGTAGGGAGCAGTTAAAAGGACATTGGTTAAAATTTGCCTTGATTAATCTAGTAATGATGATTTTGGCAGGTGGGTGTGGTTATATTGCATCATCGAAGCAAATAATGTCACTTACATTTGTTCAGCTTTTGTTACAGTTAATTATAGGACTAGGTATTTATAAGCTATTACTAGAAATAGCTAAGGGTAAGGGATTTAGCTTCTCTAACTTCTGGCAGCCTGGTAGGGTATATCTGAGGTATTTACTTGCAACAATCTTGCTAACACTTTTAGTTTTTGTTATAAACTTGATTCTGATGGCAATCCTATTTGCAGTATCATTCTCTATGTTTATAGGTGGTGCTAATGGTGTTATGGTTGGTATAAGCAGTGAATCAATACTTCCATTTTTAGCAAGCGCTGGTGGAGGTCTATTGGTATTATTATTCATAGAATTCATTGTTATGTTTGCTATAAATATATACATTACATATTCATACATGATGCTAGACCTAATAGTACTTGGTAACCATGATGATATTGGTGCTATAGATTCACTAGGGGCTTCAAGAAAGCTAATGAAGGGCTACAAGTGGAGATTATTCAAACTGATGCTATCGTTTATTGGCTGGGCTATACTTTGTATATTCACACTAGGTATAGGTTTGCTGTGGTTATCAACTTATATTAATATGTCAATAGTTAACTTCTATCTTGAATTATTAAAGGAAAGGGAAGATTTAGCTAAGGAGCTAAATTTAGTTGAACCAGTAGAGGCTTATAGTGGCTACACAGGTGACTACCAGACTCAGGATAGTGAGAGTGTGGAAGTGAAGGCTATCGAAGAAGTAAAGGTAGAGGAACCAGTAAAGACTGAAGACCCTACTCAGGATAGCGAATAGTAATTATAAATAACAAACTTTTATATGGCTATGGGGATATTTATTCCTGTAGCCATTTTTCTTTGCAAAAAACGTTAAATATAAAAACTAAATCTAAATATAGTTAATAAATATCCAAAAATATTGAATTTTATTATCAGGAATTTAGTGATAGAATATAAAGAGGAATAATTTTATTATGAGATTTACTATCAATAAGGCTTATTTATGATATACTAATAAGGGATGCTAATAAAACTTTATCGTAAATACTATTTGATATACAGTGAGAATAGATATAGTCACTAAAATCTAGTAAAAAATAAGGAATTATCTATAATACAAGGAGGTTTTTATGAAATATATTTATATTGTTATAGGTATCTTATCTATGATACTGGGTGGGATAGGCGTTGTATTGCCAGTTTTACCTACAGTACCATTCTTGCTCCTAGCTTCCTTTTGTTTTGCTAAGGGGTCTGATAGGTTCAATAACTGGTTCAAGTCTACAAGTCTATATAAGAATAACCTAGAGTCTTTTGAAAAGAATAAATCTATGACTAGGAAAACTAAGTGGAAGATACTAATATTTGCAAGTGTAATGCTAGGCTTTGTATTTTTCAAATACGATGTTTTGCCAATGAGGATATTTATTGCTGCCTTAATAGCTTTTAAATATTACTACTTCCTAGTAGTTATAAAAACAGTTGATGGGGGTGATTGTCATTGATAGGTTAATAGGTCAATCTTGGTCAAGGAGATTGACTAAAATAAAATATATGAATTTTAACAAGCAATTAATGAGAATAATAGTATCTATAGCTCTGGTTACTGGTTTATTGTTTTCATTTCCTTCCTGATGTCAGTGCTGCGACCCCGCCAGATGGTATCTACAAGGTCAAGCTATCCTTGATGAAGAGGTATGATGAAGAAAAATCTATGGGAGATGGGGCCTTTATACCAACAGGCTTTATTACTGTATCTGGTGGCAGGACCAAGCTTAGGATAAAGATGGTTCCCCTGACAGCCTTCAACTTTAGGGGCTACCTTAGTGAGCTTTTGGTCAAGGACAAGCCCGTAAATGTCCTTTCAAGATATGATGAGTACGATGTCTACAACAACCCTACAAATGGCAAGGATGCAAAGTTCAAGGGGGTCAAGTATCCAAAGGAAATGGACTTTGATGTTGAATGGGGGGAAAAGGATATTTTTGTCCAAGTCTATGTGCCGGTCATGGGGGAATTGGCCAGTGGGGACCAGAAGGCAAGGCTAAGGATAGATTGGCCTTCAAATCCTGAATCTGCCAAGGTTTCATCTATTAATTTTGATTCTAGTCCTGTTGAGGATGTGTCGTCTACTAGCAGTGATACTTCTAGCAGTGCTTACCAGTCAAAGGACACAAGGAATCTTCCACCACTTGAAAAGGGAGAAAATATTAGTCTAGAGCCAGGTATATACAAGTTAGATGTAAGTCTTTTCCATGAGAGAGAGGACAAGGCCTCCATGGGAAACAATGCCATGGTCCATGATGCTGAATTGGTATCAAAAGATGGCAAGTATAGCTTCCTATTGGGTTCTACAACTATGGAGGTTTCAAATATTACGGCTTCTCTTGTTTCTCTTCAGATTAGGGATGACAATGCCTACTACCATTTTGCTGAGCCACATGCCTTCGACCTGTCAATACCAGGTGAGCAAGACAAGAGGCCAGAGGTATTCAGCTTTGACCTTGTGCGTAAGGACCCAATGATATACGTTAAGGTTGACCCTAAGGTAAAGCCTATGGGCGAGGTACCAGTTGGGGCCAGGCTAAAGATTGATTGGACATCTATTAAAAAGATAGAAGAGTCAGAGGCTGTCCTGTATAAGAAAATGAAAAGTGGTACGCCTAGGAAGAAGTTTGATCCAAAGGAAAGTATCCATAAAATTTTACCAGAAGGCTTTGAGCTTTTGGCTCAGCCAGGTGCCTTCAAGGAAAATATAGTATTTAAGGCCAATCCGGTTACAGGAGGGGCCAGCTTCCAGAAGATTACACAGAAGTTTGGTAGGGCAAGAGCCATGAAGATCTATGAGTTTAAAATAGAAAACGACTATGGTGTTCCAACCAAGCCTTCTAAGGATATAACAATAAAGGCCAAACTAGCATCGAATATAGTGAAGCCTAAGGTTTATAGGCTTGCTGATATGGCTGAAATGAATACATCTATTTCGGGCGATACAGCTTCCTTTACGACTAATACCTATGGTGAATTCGCCTTTGTTTCTTCAGATGGTCCAGCCAGCCAAGCAAAGACTGGCAACATATCTAATAATGGTTCAAAGGGACTTGCAGGTGTAAGCAATAATAAATCTAGGGTAAATAGTGGTAAAAAGTCAGCTGATACAAAGGATAGTGATAAGTCAAAGGCTAGCAATGATAGGCCTAGACCGACATCTGTTAGCCAGTTGAACAATGATTCTACTGATTTTACTGCTAGTAGTCAGCCGGTACAAACAGACCAGGCTAGCCAGGTTGATGTAGGAACAAAGCCAGTAAGGTCCAAGGAAAATCCAAAGGTCATATTTTACTGTGTCTTGATACTTGCAGCCATAATTGGAGGGTCAGCCTATGTATACATTAGGTTTAGCAAACGTTTGATTTATGAATTCAAGTATAATAGCTACCTGAAGAATAAGATGAATGAATTTAATAAGGTAAGGGATAGCTTATAGGGAAAGGTGGAGGATAGGATAAAATGCAATATATAAATAAAGGAATATTTAGCAAGCTGTCAATACTAGCCTTCATCTTGATGGTATGCTTCTATATGTCAACCGGCATTTCATTTGCTGGTGAAGTATACACTGCAAATGCCCATGGCCACTATTCGCATCCTGTGAGTGGTGCTATTGAGGATCCAGGCAATAATCCTGGTATTGGTGAAGGAATGGTATCCAATGTAGTATATGGTACAGCTCTTATAGAAAAGGATGATGATGGCAAGCTATATGCAACTGTAAGATACAACCTAAGGGACAAGATCAGTAAGTTTAGCTTCAATGTACAGAAGAAGGGTGATAGTGGATGGACAGAGGTTCCATTCCAGGAAACTCAGAATGCCGGATCTACTGGAGATTTTAGGTTTGAGATACCTTCTACTGATTGTGTTGTAAGAGCTACATTTTTCGTTGATCCAATGTCCAGGTCGGTAGTCTTCTATATAGACTTTGATGCCTTAGAAGCTGGTAATACAGACTTCAAGGCCCTGGTTTCCACTGGGGGAACAGGTCAGTCATCAGGAGCAGGCAGTCAAGCCTCGGCTACAACAAACAATTCTACTAGCTCCGAAGCTAGCCCTGCTGGGTCTTCAGGCCCATCAAATTCATCAACTAGCCAGTCTACATCCAAGGTTAAGACTAATGCTAGCTCGAATGATAAGGTGAAGACTTTGATGTCTTCATCCAACAAGGTTACTCCAAAGGCTGGAACTAGCCCCAATAATGGAGTGGCACCAGCAAATGGTGGAGACGGTGACAAGAAAATAAATCAAGGAGACCTGGGCTATGATCATGGACTTTTGACTAATAAGGATTTTGGCGATAGTAAGACCCTGATGGATGGTCAAGATGAAGATGCCCCTTGGGGTATTGTTACCAAGGTTTTATTTACTGTAGTAGTGGTCCTAGTAGCTATAATATTAGCTGCTATACTATTTGGTGCAATCGCCCTAGTTTTAGGCTTTAACTACCTAAAAAATAAAAACAATTCTTTGGCTGATGATTTGGAAGGCCAGGGCTTAGAATTTGATGAGCTAGAAGATAGGGAAATTTTGTGTGAACCAAGTGGGGTGACAGGCTATGAATAAGAAAATACGCTTTATAGGACTGGCCTTATGCCTAGTTGCTTGTCTTCTAGGTGGATGTGTCAACCAACACCCAGAAGGAACAAAAAACAAGCAGGAAGAGCTAAGACAGGTTACTAAAATAAAAAATCCGAGAATTATAGCAACATCTATGGCTACAGTAGATATATTGGACAAGTTAAATGTAGACCTGATAGCAGTTCCAGATAGCAAGATTGATGCCCTTCCTAAGAGGTACAAGGGTAAGCCAACTATAGGTATGGCCATGGCACCAGATATGGAAAAGATTAAAACCCTTAATCCAGACTGGATATTTTCACCGGTCAGCTTGGTCAGTGACCTGGAACCTAAATATGAAAATGCTGGCCTGAGGTTTGGCTTTCTAAACCTAAACAATATACCTGGCATGTACAAGTCAATAGAGGACTTGGGAGTACTTTTAGACAGGGAGAAGGAAGCAAGAGTCCTTATAGATGAGTACCAAAGCTTTATGAAGGACTATAAGGAAAAGCATAAAAATATGAAAAAGAAGAAGGTTCTTGTCTTGATGGGACTACCGGGTAGTTATGTGGTGGCAACTGACAAGTCATATGTTGGGTCCCTAGTGGAGCTGGCAGGAGGAGACAATGTATATAAGTCTGACAAGGACCAGTTTATTAACATTACAACAGAGGATATGTTGAAGAAAAATCCTGAAATTATCCTGAGAACAGCTCATGCCATGCCGGACGATGTAAGGAAGATGTTCTTTAAGGAATTTAAGACTAATCAGATATGGTCTAAGTTTGATGCAGTCAAAAACAATAAGGTCTATGATTTGGACTACAAGAAGTTTGGTATGTCCGCCAAGTTTACATATCCAGAGGCCTTGAAGGATTTAGGCAAGATATTTGATGACGCAGGAGGTGATAAGTAGTGAAGACAAAAAAGTTTAAATTTGGTCTTTCCAGATTTCTGGCTGGACATGACAGGAGGGAAAAACCAATTAATAATACCAGGAAGGCCCTAGCCTTTATTATCACCCTGATCTTATTAGTTGTAGTATTTTTTATAGCGGCAACTTCCGGTAGCATAAATGTGGGCTTTGGCAAGCTCTTGAGAGGTCTGTTTGTAGAAATAGACCAAGATGTAGTAGCTATATGGGACTTGAGGTTTCCTAGAATTGTAATATCCATTTTGGCTGGTGCAGCCATATCTGTATCGGGTGTCCTATTACAGGCAGTGATGAAAAACCCACTGACAGATCCAGGTATCATAGGTATATCATCGGCAGCTTCTCTCATGTCTGTCTTAGTAATAACTATGTTCCCAGCCCTATATTTCTCGATTCCATTTTTCTCAGTAGTAGGTGGTCTTTTGGCCTACCTATTGATATATTCACTAGCCTGGGATGGTGGGGTGAATCCTGTGAAGCTGATACTAGTAGGTGTTGCCCTTAATATGACCTTTACAGGAATAAGTGAATTTTGCAAGGCCTTTGTAGGTGGTGGGGCCAACCTGAGCAAGGTTCAGTCGATTGTTGAAGGTAACATTACCCAGAGGACCTGGGCGGATGTAAATATGCTATTTTGGTATGTGCTAATAGGATTGATTCTAGCCTTCTGCCTGTACAAAAAGTGCGACCTACTTTCCTTAGAGGACAAGACAGCCAGGGGACTGGGTGTAAATGTAGATAGGGACAGGTTTATAGTTGCCCTGATTGCTATTATCCTTGTAAGTATATCAACTGCTATAGTTGGTGTTATTGGTTTTTTGGGGCTGATAGTACCTCATATGGCCAAGATGCTAGTGGGTAGTGAACATAAGATTAAGATCCCTTATACTATGGTGCTGGGAGCCTTTGTATTCCTTTTATGCGATACAATAGGAAGAACTATGGTTGCTCCTTATGAAATACCAGCCTCTATCATGATGGCTATTATAGGTGGTCCATTCTTTATCTTCCTTCTAAAGCATGGAGGTGATAGCTATGGAAGTTAGAAATCTTACATTCTCCTACACTGAGGGTGGGAAGATAATTTTAAATGATATATCCTTTAAGATAAAAGAGGGGAGTATAACCTCTATACTTGGGGCAAATGGGTGTGGTAAGTCTACCTTATTTGACCTAATGACAAAGAATCTAAAGGTAAATTCGGGCCAGATTCTCCTAAATGGTAGGAATATAGAATCCATGTCCCAGAAGGAATTTGCCAGAAAGGTAGCCATAATCCACCAGTACAATAGGGTGTCAAACGACATTACGGTAAGGCAGTTGGTTAGTTATGGAAGGACTCCTTACCAGGTAATGATGAAGAGGCATGATGACGAGGATGAGAGGATGATAAACTGGGCCATAGAAGCTACTAACCTGGTAGATATACAGGATAGGACAGTAAATTCACTTTCAGGTGGACAAAGCAGAGAGCCTGGATAGCCATGGCCCTAGCTCAGGGAACAAAGTTCCTCTTCCTGGATGAGCCAACTACCTATCTTGATATAAGGTACCAGCTGGAGGTTTTACAGTTGATAGAAAGGCTGAATAAGGATTTGGGCATGACTATAGTCATGGTCTTACACGATATCAATCAGGCGATGTACTATAGTGATAGGATTATAGGCCTAAAGGATGGAAATATACTAGTTCAAGGAGATCCAGACAAGGTTATATCATCCTATTCAGTAGAGCAGATGTTCGGTGTCAAACTTGATATAATTGAGGTTGATAATAAAAAGCTAATATTAACTATTTAAAAAAGATATTCATAGTATATAGCATTTTTAAATAGTTTGTTGTATACTAATATTGATAGGATTAAATATAGTTCTCATTACAAATATGGTATCATTGTTATAATATGATATAGATTTGAGTAATTTTTAATTTAAATATATTTGGAGGTAAAGTATGAAGAATATGACTAAAAAATTTGCAACAGTTATGGTGGCAGCGACTGCTGTTACAGCTATAGCACCAACATTGGTAAATGCAGAGGAGGCCGTTGAATATAAGGTTCCAGTTCAGATGAAGCATGCCCATGAAGATAAGGATTCTATGGGTAATGCAGCCTTAGACCACACAGCTAAGGTAATCGAAAAGGACGGAAAGACTGAAATATACATAAACGTTAAGGGTCTTTCATTTATGGGCCTATTTGGTCACCTTTGGGGGATGAATGTATATGAAAATGGTTTAGGAAGTGCAAAGTCTCCAGTTACAGTGGCAAAGACTTATACTGACAAGGACCTAGAAGGTAAGACTAGGGAATTCCCTCAGACTTTAAAGATAGTAAGAAATTCAACTAAGGAAGACAAGGTTTATATAAATGTTGAAGTTGATGCAATGGATGCAATTTCAAGTGGTGGAGCAAGTACTTATGCAAGTACTATAAAGGGTAAGGGTGCCCAGGATGCCATCCTGATGCTAGACTACTCAAAGGCAGAAAAGGTAACTCCAGATCCTGTTAAGCCTGAAGAAAACAAGGATAACAAGACTAGGGATAGAATAGCAGGTGCAAGCAGGTATGCTACAGCAGCTAAGATTAGTTCAACTAACTATGACAAGGCCGAAGCAGTAATCCTAGCTAATGCCTATAAGGATGCGGATGCTCTTGCAGCAGCACCTCTTGCAGCTAGCATGTCAGCACCTATACTATTAACTAAGGGAGATGCCATACCAGCTGAAACTATGACTGAAATAACTAGACTAGGTGCCAAGAAGGTGTATATAGCAGGTGGAGAAGGATCTGTAAGCGCAGGTGTTGCTGACCAGCTAAAGAAGGCGGGCATAGAAGTAGTAAGAATCAGTGGTGACAACAAGTACCAGACAGCTATAAAGATTGCTGATATGGTAAGGGCTACTGGTAACAAGGAAGAAGCTATACTAGTAAATGGAACTAAGACAGCAGATGCCCTTTCAGTATCTGCCTTTGCAACTAAGATTAAGGCTCCAGTCCTATTAACTGGTGCAACTAGCCTAAATGCTGATGTAGATGCGTCTCTAAAGGCTTGGAACCTAAAGAAGCTAACAGTAGTTGGTGGAGTAAATAGTGTAGCTAAGTCTGTTGAAGATGCTGCTAAGGCCGAAGCTAAGGTTAGAATCAGTGGTGACAACAAGTATGCAACTTCTGTAGCTATAGCTAAGCATGCCTATGCTAATCCTAAGTCTGTAATGGTTGCTAATGGTGTTAAGACAGCAGATGCCCTTGCAGCTGGTGCAGTAACAGCTAAGACTATGAGTCCAGTTGTCCTAGTTAATGGCAAGACAGTAGCTCCAGAATTAAAGACATACCTAGCAGGAACTGAAAAGATATCTGTAGTTGGTGGAGTAGACTCTATACCAGATGCTTTGATGAACCTTCTAGGCAAGTAGTTTTGTCCTAGCTAGGCAGATGATTTAAAAGATAGACAAACATATTAAATTACATTAATTACATAGCTTATAGCGCTGATGGATTGGGTTATTTGTATTATCGAGGATAACCCATGAAGTTGGCGTTATTTTTTTAAGCTTACTTGGTCTAAGCATCATATAAGTAGATCTCTATTTTAGGTTTAGTAAATGGGATAAATAAAGGGTGGAATGAATAAATTAAAGGAGTAGATGAAACTAAAAAGAGTCCAGTATTATCTCACTATAATACTGGACTCTTTACTAGTATTCTGTTTTCTTGATTGGCTAGTCTACAAAAAATATATATTTATTAGCTAACATTCAATAGAAGATTTATTTTTCAAGTTCAACAATCATGGCCATTAGTTTGTTAGTCCTATCTATATAGTCATTAAGCTGGTCTGGCTTTAATTCCTTATTAGACAACATGGCTAGGTCGGCTATCTGCTGACACATTAGTTCAACCATATCCTTCTTGTCGGCCTGGTCTGCAAAGCCTACAAGCTTTGATTATAGGGGACTTCCTATTTATCAATAGACCCTGCTGTTCATCAAAGTTAAGGCCTTCTAGACCCATGGCCTGGAACTGGTCCTTCATATGGGCCATACGTATACTTTGCTCATCCACTACCACCATGGCTGACAGGTTGGAGTCCTTGAAGCTTTCAACCTTATAGGATGCTAGCTTCTGGCCCAAGATGTCCTGGAATAGGCTAATAATTTTTTCATCATCTGCCTTGTCCTCATCATCGTCAGAATTTAGGACCTTGGATATGTCTGAGTCAATTCTGGCAAACTTAAGTATTTCTTCCTGGTTTTCTGGATTTTTATCCATATTTTCTACATATTCTATTAGCCCCATAAATGGTGTATCAAGACTGTTATCAAGTATTAGGGCATTTAGACCATTTTCCTTGAACTGCTTGATATACTGGGCCTGTTGGTTTTCATCAGTTACATAGTAGATAGTCTTGTCCTGGTTGTCCGCCAGGTATTCCTTTAGGTTTATGTGTCTACCATCTATAGTCTTGTATAGGATTACATCCTTGATCTTGTCATAGAACTTGTCATCCTTTAGACAGCCAAACTTGATAAATACCTGGATGTCATCCCAGAACTTATCATAGCTTTCCTCTTTCAGTATTGTATAGGGATTTAAGCTTGTCGGCAACCTTCTTAACTATATGCTTAGAAATCTTGCTGACATCCCTGTCATTCTGTAGGAAGCTCCTTGAAACATTTAGTGGCAGGTCAGGGCAGTCTATTACACCCTTTAATAGAAGTAGGAATTCTGGTATTACCTCCTTGATATTGTCAGCTACAAATACCTGGTTGTTGTATAGCTTTACCTGGCCCTCAACTAGTTCAAATTCATTTTTAAGTTTTGGAAAGTATAGGATACCCTTTAGGTTGAAGGGAAAGTCTACATTTAGGTGGATCCAGAAAAGTGGTTCATCATTGGTCTGGAAAACCTCCTTGTAGAAGGCCTTGTAGTTATCCTCAGTACAGTCCTTAGGTGACCTTATCCATAGGGGTTGGGTATTGTTTATTGGCCTTTTTTCCACTGGAGTTTCAACATCTATTGGTTCAGGAGTCTGACCGTTTTTTATAGCCTCGTCATACTTTTCCTGAGATTCCTGGGCCTTTCTAACCCTTTCTTCTACCAGTCTTTTTTCTTCATCTGCATCCTCAAGGTATATTTCAGTAGGTAGGAAGTAGCAGTACTTATTAAGGATTTCCCTAATCTTGTAGGCGTATAAGAAGTCTTCATTGTCTGCAGATATTGTCAAAGTGATGCTTGTACCGTGTTCCTTCCTATCTCCCTGGCTTATTTCAAATTCCATACCATCCTCAGATACCCACTTAACTGGCTGGGCCCCATCCTTGTAGGAAAGTGTGTCTATCTCTACCTTGTCTGCTACCATGAAGGCAGAATAAAATCCAAGACCAAAGTGGCCTATGATATCATTTGATTCATCTATTTTGTCCTTGTACTTGTTTACAAATTCTTCAGCTCCAGAAAAGGCTACCTGGTTAATGTATTTCTTGATTTCATCTAAGTCCATACCGATACCATTGTCGTTAAAGGTAAGGGTCCTATTTTCCTTGTCAACCCTTACTATAACCTTGTAGTCATCCCTTAGGCTTGCTTCACCTATACTGGCTAGTCTTTTATGCTTGGCTATGGCATCACAACCATTACTCACTAATTCTCTTACAAATATATCCTTATCAGAGTACAACCATTTTTTAATTATTGGAAAAATATTCTCTGAGTGGATAGATACTTTACCCTTTTCAGTAGTCATATTAATGCCTCCTCTTATCTTTAATTATTATTACAGATAAATTCTACCACTTTTTGTTATCACTGTCAATTGTTGAGTGCTAAAAACTGTCAAAATTAGAAATACTAAGGATTTATAATTGTAGACTATGTATTTTTTAATGAGAAATCTAAAAATTTTAAGCTTGATTTATAGTGAATTTGTCAAGAGTGGAGATTTTTTTGGTATAATATATGGGAGAAAAATATTTTGGAGGACTTAATGGAAAAAAAATACTTAGATTTCAGTTTAGAGGAATTTGCCCAGGACCTTGGGTCAAAAAAATCAATGCCTGGTGGGGGTAGTGTGGCAGCCTATGCCCTAAATCTTGCCAATGGTTTGGCTTCTATGGTGGCAAATTTTACAAGTGGTAAGAAAAAGTATGCGGCCTATCAGGCTGATATAGAGAGAATATTAGAGGAGTGTCAAGTCTTTCATAGGGAGTCTATGGACATGGTGGACAGGGATGCAGAGGCCTTTTTGCCACTTGCAGCAGTCTACAAGATGCCTAGTGAAACAGATGAAGAAAAGGTGGCTAAGCATGCCCAAATGCAACTCTGTTTAAAAAGGGCAGCAGGTGTTCCCCTGGACCTTTTGCGTTTATCTAAGAGGGTATTAGACCTTCATGAGGACCTATTAGAAAAGGGGTCTGTCATGCTACTAAGTGATGTTGGGGTTGGAGTGGCTATGCTTAGGTCAGCAGCCTTGGGTGCCAGGATAAATGTAATGATAAATATAAAGGACCTTGATGATAGGGACTTTATTGTAAGGACAAGCCAGGAGGTAGAGGACCTAGTTGCTGATATAGTAAAGAGGTCAGACTACATATATGAAGAGGTATTTAGGAGGTTAAGATAAGTGGAAGATAAATTGTTAAGAGGAAAGCCAGTTGCTGATGCACTGACGGACGATATAATAGATAAGGTCAGCAGGCTAAATGACCAGGGAATATTCCCAAAGCTAGCCATGCTGAAGGTTGGTAATAAGGCAGATGACGCTTCCTACCAAAAGGGGGCAACAAGCAGGTGTGCTAAGTGTGGTATTGAAACACAAGTGGTTGAGTTGGATGAAGACTGTAGCCAGGATGAATATCTTGCTGCCCTAGAGGGCTTGAACAAGGATGAGTCTGTACATGGGATCCTATGTTTTAGACCCCTTCCTGCCCATATTGACGAGGAGATAGTCAAGTATTATATAGATGATAGGAAGGATGTAGACTGCTTTTCACCCCTTAGCTTAGCCAAGATTATATCTGGTGATAAGAGGGGATTTGCACCATGTACTCCTATGGGGGTTATAGAAATTTTAAAGTACTATAATGTGGACCTAAAGGGCAAGAATGTGACTGTACTAGGAAGGTCTATGGTAGTAGGTAAGCCCCTATCAATGCTTCTTTTGAACAGGGATTCTACTGTTACTATATGTCATTCTAGGTCAAAGGACCTAGAAAATATTGTCAAGGGGTCTGATATCCTAGTCTCTTGTATGGGTAGGGCCAAGGCAGTTGACAAGTCCTTTATAAAGGAGGGGGCAGTAGTAATTGACGTTGGAATTAACTTTGATAATGATGGCAATATGTGTGGAGATGTTGATACTGATGATGTACTTGACAGGGTATCACATATTACGCCAGTTCCAGGAGGAGTAGGGTCTGTAACTAGCTCTATATTGACAAGACATACCTTGAGGGCCTGTATCCAACTACATGACCTTTAAAGTATGATTTTTGAGGGGGGTTTTTAGTGTTTTCTAAATTAATGGGATACAAAAATGAAAATGTGTCTACAATAATAAAGAGTACAAATGGTCTTAAATACAAGATGATAATCCACTCATTTTTTATAGGTATATTGACTGGCTGTATAATTGTTGCTTATAGGATAATGGGAGAGAAGCTTCTGGGCCTATTTGCCAACCTGTATAGGATTTCAAAGACTAATATGTCTGTGGCAATAGGGGTTTTACTAGTTTTGATATTGATGGCCCTTCTTGTTAGCCTATTTATAAGGCAGGAACCAGATATATCTGGCTCTGGTATACCCCAGGTAGAGGGGGTTATGACCAGGAGGATGAAGACAAATTGGTGGTCTGTGCTAGTATATAAGTTTTTCGGAGGCATACTTTGCTTGGCTGCAGGCCTGTCTGTAGGAAGGGAGGGGCCTTCTATACAGATGGGGGCTGCCATAGGTGAGGGTGTGTCCAGAAAGACCAATAAATTGGATTATGAGCACAAGTACCTTATGACTAGTGGTGCATCTGCAGGTTTGGCAGCTGCCTTTAATGCTCCAATGGCAGGGGTTATGTTTGCCCTAGAGGAGGTCCACAAGAACTTTTCACCAGTAGTCCTTTTATCTGCCATGGTATCAGCAGTAACGGCAGATATGGTTACCAAGTCTTTTCTGGGAATCAGCCCTTCTTTGAGGTTTGAAGTCCTGAGTATAATGCCCATAAAGTATTACTGGTCCCTTTTATTATTGGGTATCCTGATAGGACTTTCTAGCTATATTTAACCACGGTGTAATAATGTCAAAGGCCCTATATAGGAGTATGTCAGTAAAGCAGGAATTTAAGATAATAATTCCCTTTATTTTTGCAGCCCTTATAGGTATGACCTTTCCAACCCTACTTGGGGGTGGTCATGAATTGATTATGAACATAAACCACCTACATCTAGGATTAGCTATTTTGTTACTTTACCTGCTAATAAAGTACCTATTTACCTTTGCTTCCTTTGGGTCAGGTGTACCGGGAGGGATATTCTTTCCCCTACTAGCCCTTGGAGCACTAATGGGCAATATTTTTGGTACTATATGTGTGACCTACCTAGGTATACCCCACCAGTTTTTGGTAAACTTTGCTGTACTGGCTATGGCAGGACATTTTGCGGCAACGGTAAAGGCCCCAATAACTGGTATAATACTAATTTTTGAAATGACCGGATCATTTGAACACCTACTACCCTTATCAGTGGTGGTATTTAGTGCCTTGATCACATCAGACCTATTGGGTGTAGAACCTGTCTATGATATGCTTTTAAATGATATACTAAGCCATAAGAAGGATGCTGATTTCCACACAGAGGACAAGAACAAGACCCTAATGGAGTTGTCAGTCCATATAGGAAGTCAGGTGGAGGGCAAGCTAATATCCCAGGTGACTTGGCCGGACAAGTGTCTAGTTGTAGCCATTTACAGGGGGGGCAGAAGAAATAATTCCTAGAGGGAATACCCTGATACTTGGTGGAGATATGCTCCTGGTCATGGTCAACAAGGTTGAGTCAAAGGAAATGCTAGAGTCCTTGACCCGAATGACCAGTCGACTAGGCTGATAATAAGAAAAATATTTTGAAAGGTGGTGGTAGAGTGGTTAAACTAAATATAAACCAGGCCCAGGCAGTAGCCCATATAGATGGCCCCTGCATGGTTCTGGCTGGACCTGGATCTGGTAAGACCAGGATAATATCACAGAGGATAGTCTCTATGGTACTTGACCACGATATACCACCAACTAGGATATTGGCGATTAGCTTACAAAGGCTTCTTCTCTTGAAATGAAGAAGAGGACTCTTGCCTATGGTAAGGATGATAGGCTCAACAAGGTTAGCTTCGGGACCTTCCATTCAAGCTTTTTTAGGATACTTAGGAGGTATGCGGGGGTCAGTTTGGAGGACCTCCTTCTTGATCTAGATAGGTTCAAGTTGGTCAGGTCTATATTGAAATACTTAAAAATCAGCAATTATAACGATGATGATGTCCTAGACCTCTTAAATGAGATATCCCTAGTTAAAAATGAGCTTGTAGACTATAGGGACTATGATAGCCAAAGTTTTGAGCAAGAGATATTTCAAAAGGCCTACAGGCTCTATGAAGATGAAAAGAAGAGGCATGGCAAGATAGATTTTGACGATATGCTAATACAGGCATATGACCTCCTGAATAATGACCCTGCCATCCTGTCTATAGTAAGGCAGGTTTTTAAGTATATACTTATAGATGAATTTCAGGACATAAATAGGGTACAATTTGAGCTTATAAGGTTAATAGCAGGCCAGGAGAATAATCTTTTTGTAGTTGGAGATGAGGACCAGAGTATATATGGATTCAGGGGGGCCAGACCAGACTTTATGCTGGAGTTTGACCAGTATTTTCCAAGCGCCCGACATATACTACTTGATACCAACTATAGGTCTAGTAAGGATATAGTAGACCTATCGCTTGGTCTTATAAAGAAGAATAAGAAAAGACACCCCAAGGACCTAAAGGCCTTTAGCGAGGACCCTGCCAGGATTAGCTATATATATCCAAAGGATACAGATGACGAGGCTAGGCTAGTGGCAGACCAAATCTTTGATAGGGTAGGTTCTCAGAAGGGGGGCTGACTATGGTGATTTTGCAGTTATATATAGGACTAATAGGCAGGCTAGGGCCTTTGTTGATGCTTTTATGGACAAGAGGATTCCCTTTATACTTAAGGATGCACCCAAGACTATCTATGACCACTGGGTGAGTTTAGATATTATTGCCTACCTGAGAATAGCCATGGAAATAGGTTCAGGTGGAGATTGGGCCAGAGTTATAAACAAGCCCTTTAGGTATATTTCTAAAAAGTCTCTTGCCAAGGCAGAGGCTTCTATGGACTTCCTTGACTGCCTCCTAAATGATGAGGACATAAAAGACTTTCAAAAGAAAAACCTAGAGGACCTATATATTGACCTGAACTATGTGAGGGGCTTAAGTCCCCAGTATGGTATTTCATATATCAGAACAACACTTGACTATGATAGGTATATCTTGGACTATTGTCATGAGCGAAGGATAAAGTCCCAGCAGATTGTAGAAATACTAGATGAACTAGAAGCAGCAGCGGGTCCATACAGGACAATACTGGACTTTTTTAAGCATATTGACCAGGTAAGGGAAGAGGTAAAAAAGAATGCTGACAAGACTGCAGGATCAAGCCTGGCAACAAGTGCAGATAAGGGAGTAGTCCTCACAACTATGCATAGTTCTAAGGGACTTGAGTTTGATAATGTATACATTGTCGGTGTAAATGAAGGTATTGTACCCTACCAGTTGGGCGATGATTCAAAGCTCGATATAGAAGAGGAGAGAAGGCTTTTATATGTAGCCATTACCAGGGCAAAGAGGTTCTTAGTCATATCGAGCCCACTAAAGAGGTTTGGAAAGAAGATTGGACAATCACAATTCTTAAAGGAATTGCAGGAAAAAAGGTAGTAAAGAGTCTGTGTAGACCCTTTACTACCTTTTTGCTTTTCTATAACCAGCCGCTATTGCATCATCCTCCTTATCGAAGTAGACCGCATTCTTGTCACTAATAGAATCATAGCCCTTGGACCCTCTTATGTGGTAGACCATACTCTTCTTATTGGCCTTGATATAGGCTTGGGAATTATCGTCTGCCACCTGAGAATTATGCTCTTTACTAGACATATCCTGGTTTTTATTTATATCAGTAGCCGGATTAGAAACTTGGCCACTAGTATTTTTATTGCCCTTTTTTATAGACTTGCCCTTGTTTAAAGGCCTAGTCTCAATAGCTTCCGGATGGGTCTGGTTGAAGGACTTTAGCCTAGCCTCATCCCAAAGTCCTCTTGAATTTTCCTGAGCCTGGTGCTGGAACTTGGCAAATAGGTCGCTATACCTAGTATCTGGCTGGTAGCTATAGGAATAGGCGTATCCATTGATTACAAGCTGGGCATTGTACATATACCTGGCAATTTCCTCATGACTAGGATTATCACTAGATGGCCTTTCCAACCACACATACCTCAAGAGACGGCCATACTTATCTGTATCAGACACATCCTTTCTGAAGGTAGACAGTCCTGTCCTTGAGCTGATTTTTTGTATAGTCACTGGCTTCTTTGCCATAGAACTGTACGGGCTTATTTGGATGTACTGTTTCAGGTGTATCAACACCAATCATCCTAAGCTTGTACTTTTTACCATCTAGACTTACATGAAGGGTATCACCGTCAATAACCCTCACTACAGTAGCCCTTTGAAAGTTCGAGTCACCCGTGTTCTTGTTACCACATCCAACTAGGGAGGCAAGCAAGACTAGGCAAAGACACATAGAGCTTAATTTGAAAATTTTATTTTTAATCTTGTCAAACATCCTTTATCTCTCCTTATTTATTGGACCAAACGAATAGACGTCTGACTATATTATAACATATTTATTTCCTATTAAACTAGAGGCCCCTTTCAGCCATTATGATTTCAATTTCATCTTCATTTATACCCACCATGGCTTCACCAAGATTTTCAGACACTGGGCTATTAGCTTGGTTGAAAAGGCGGATAAGAAGGATATAAGGCTGGCTAGCCTATTAAGATATTTTACGGAGAGTCCACCAAGAGAGGGTCTAGTTTTAGGTTTTGGGTCCTTGTCACTTGAAGACCTTGAGGATGGCCTGACCATATTATTAGGCATGCTTAATGATAGAAAATTACTTGAAAAAAAGTAGTCTAAGACGTATAATTTAATTAGAAGATGTAGGTAACAAATTAAATAGCTTTAAAGAAAATATTGTATAAATATAGGAGGCGTGGATATGGCAGTAGTAGAGTTGACAGTTTGTCCTCTAGGGACTGGAACAACAAGTGCAAGCTCATATGTAGCAGGTGCACAGAAGATATTGAGTGACCAGGGTAAGGTTAAGTATTTGCTAAACCCAATGGGAACTGTTATGGAAGGTGACATTGATGAAATATTTGCCCTAATTAGAAGGATTCAGGAGGATGTTTTTGACAAGGGTGTAGGAAGAGTATACTCCATTATAAAGGTCGATGATAGAAGAGACAAGCAGGCTACTATGGAGCAGAAGCTAGCATCTGTTAAGGCTAAGCTATAGTTAGCTTTAGGATAGATAGTGACCTAGTTTACTTTAAGACATTTTTATATTATTTGGGGCAATTAGGCTTATATCCTAATTGCCTTTTTCATGATAGACAGGGGCCAATCTTTAGATTTTATTTATATTTTTGCTAGGCTTTATTTAAGTTTTTTGTGGTAATATTTTAAATTGTAGTAGTATGTAATAGGGCTACATTAGGAGGAATAATGGAAATATTAGGATATATAGAGGAAATAGCTAAAGCAAAACCCCTAAGATTAGTTTTTAGTAATAAATATGACAAAAATTATGACTACAAGAAGGTTAAAGTAAATTTGGTCAGTGCCAAGGGAAAGGACTTTTATCAGTTAGAAAAGTTTACTGACAAGCAGGTCTTTCATGAAAATATTGATCCACAAGCCTTAGCTAGCTGTATAGGAGATTTATTGAGGAGCTTTCGTCAGCTGACAGCTATGTCTAAGGACTTTAATTTCGACCTAAGGATATCAAAAAAGGGCAAGGTGTTTTACTCAAGACATGCGCAGAAAAATGATTTAAAGATAGACAAAAATCATAATAAAAAGAAAAATTATATCCTTGAAGAGGGTATGGATATACCAGCCTTTGTTGACTTGGGTGTCTTTAATAAGGATGGCAAGATTATAAATTCAAAGTATGACAAGTACAAGCAGATAAACAGGTTTATAGAAATAATAGATGATGAGATAAAAAATCTGAGTGATGAGTATAGCTTTGATGGAGACAAGGTCCTGAGGATATTAGACTTTGGTTGTGGAAAGTCCTATCTTACCTTTATAGTCTACTATTACTTTGTAGAAATAAGGAAGATGAATGTAGAAATTACTGGTCTTGACCTCAAGGAGGACGTAATAGACAAGTGTAATAAGGTTGCTCAAAAGTACGGCTATGATAGGCTAAGATTTGAACTTGGAGATATAAATGGCTATAAGTTTGAAGATAATGTTGATATAGTTATCAGCCTTCATGCCTGTGATACTGCTACGGACTATGCCCTTTACAATGCCATTAATTGGAAGGCCAGGATGATATTTTCAGTACCATGCTGTCAGCATGAAATTAATTCGACAATAAAGTCTGACAAACTCTCTATAATTACTAGGTATGGACTAATCCAGGAGAGAGTGGCTGCCCTGATGACAGATAGTATTAGGGCCAATCTTTTGGAAGCTATGGGCTACAAGACACAGATGATAGAATTTATAGACTTTGAGCATTCTCCAAAAAACATACTGATAAGGGCGGTAAGGTCTAATGTAAGCGAGGAAAAAAGGAGAAAGTTGATAGAGGAGATAGAGGCTTTGAGGGGTGAATTTTACTTCGACCAGACCCTATATAAGCTTTTGGAGGACAGATTAAAAAAATATATATATTAATAATGGGTGTTAATTATGAAAAAAGTTTGCTATGTGGTACTTGCCTTGTTAATACCAGTTTTGGTGGCAACGTCATGCGTTTATAGCTTGGACAAGTATCTAGATTATAAAAATAATAAGATGATGGAGGTCAAGGACCTTTATCCCATGTTACATGATACAGTTAGCCTGGTCAAGGACAAGGGGGTCTATGCGAATAACTATCTAGCTCATAAGGGTGCAATCATGATAATGGGGTCATCGGAGCTGAGTCATTCTACTAGGCAGCATCCCGACTATTATTTTAATACGGGAAGGACTAAGGATATGGCTGTTACAATAGGTAGAGCCTATACACAGTCACTCCAGCATGCCACTATAGTAGGGTCCTTGGACAACAAGATAAAAAATAAAAAGGTAGTCCTACTACTATCCATGCAGTGGTTTATGGAAAAAAAGGGTGTGACAGCAGACCACTTCCTTACTAGGTTTTCGCCAGTCCAGTTCTACAATTTTATGTCTAATCCAAAAATTAGCCAAAAGACCAAGAAGGACTATGCCAAGAGGATATCAAACCTAATGAAGGAACCAGGTGAGTTTAAGCCAGAAGCTATATATGCCAACCTTTATCTGCATGATGACCTAGGTCACAAGACCTTAAGGATGCTTTTTAGCCCATACTTTAAGGCTAGGAGGGTCATGGTCAGCATGAAGGACAAGGGTATAACCTATAAGGCCCTTAGGAAGCTCTACAACAAGGTTGACCAGTCCCATGATATAGCAGGACAGATAGACTGGGACAAGGAAAAAGAGTATGCTGAGATAGAGGCCAAAAATAGGGTTGGAAATAAGATTTACAAGCTTGGTGGAAGGGATGTATATGTTGATAAGGGCTACTATAAGGAGTACATGAAGGGTAAGGATGAAGGCTTTAGAGGTTTCTATAGCTATGTCAAGTTAACAGATTCGAAGGAATATACGGACTTGAATATATTCTTGGAAGCCTGTAGGGACATGGGCGTAAAGCCGACCATAGTTATTATACCAGGTATGCCTGAATTCTACGATTTTGCTGGTATAGGTCCTGCTGACAGGGAGGCTTTTGCCAACAAGATAAAGAAAATATCTAGCCAGTATGATACAAGGCTGATAGACCTGATGGGTAATGAGAATAAGAGGTACTATCTTAGAGATATAATGCACCTGGGAACCCTAGGTTGGGCTGACCTAAGCGAAAAAATTTACAATATATATGAGAGGTAGGATGTTATGACAGATGAAGCAAAAAAGTATATTAAGATTGCCTTGGTTATAAGCTTGGTAATGGTCATGTGTATTTTAGTTTTTACCTTTTTACCTTTTAAAGAGTTGCCATTTATATATAATGAGTTTTAGATAGTGGGGGATGAATATGATGAACATAGTCAGTGGTGTTAGACACTATGCTACTAGTGATAGGTTAGCAGTTGTCTGTGACGATGAAAAATTAAGCTATAAGGACCTGGACAGGTATTCAGATATTATAGCAAACTATATCAGTCATAAATACGGAGAAAATACCCCTCTTGCTATATACGGAAATAAGGATGTCATGATCATAGCCTGTATGATTGGGGCCTTAAAGTCAAAGAGGGCCTATGTACCTATGGATGTCAGCTTTCCTGAGCAGAGGGTTATGGATGTCCTAGACAGTGTGAGACCTAATATAGTCTTTGATATGTCTGGCAAGGATTTCTTCCGTGACCATGATGGACAGATAAAGGAGGCCTATAGGTCTTTTGAAATAATAGACAAGAAGGCCTTGATAAAGCTTATAGAGGAAAATGAAGACGGGCCTCTAGCAAGCCAGGTACCAAGTGAGAACTGGGTGGATGGGGATGAAAATTCATATATCCTATTTACATCAGGGTCTACTGGTAAGCCAAAGGGGGTACAGATAAGTGCCTACAACCTAGATTCCTTTATGAGGTGGATGAGTCCAATCCTGGGCTTGGATGGCCAGGCTAAGGTGGTAATGGACCAGCCAGCCTATTCATTTGATCTGAGTGTATCCCAGCTATATCCGGGACTGGCAAATGGGGCTACCCTGTATTCCTTCTCAAAAGATGTAGTGGCGGACTTTAAGGTCCTGTTTGACCATATGAGGAAGTCAGATATGGAGGTCTGGGTTTCTACACCTTCATTTGTAGGTATGTGTCTAGTAGACAAGGACTTCAACCAGGAAATGCTGCCTAAGCTAAGAAAGATGCTTTATATAGGTGAGGTTCTACCAGTTGAGGTAGCTAGAAAGCTAAGGGAGAGGTTCCCAAAGGTCGATGTGATTAATGGATATGGTCCAACTGAGGCAACAGTTGGTATAAGCCATGTAGTAATAAATGACGACCACATTGGCTCAGGTAAGTCTTTACCAGTAGGTATACCTATGGAAAACTGTAGGATAAAGATAGTTGATGAAGATGGCAGGGAAGTAGAAAAAGGTCAAAAGGGTGAAATAGTAATAATAGGACCATCTGTATCAAAGGGATACTTCAAGAATGAAGAAAAGACTAGGGAGGTATTTTACCTTGAGTCCACAGATCCCGGCTTAGAGGATGGAACTCCTGATGACTTGGCCCACTTGAGGTTTAGGGCCTACAGGACTGGTGACCTTGGTTCTATTGATGAAACTGGCAATATCAGGTATGCAGGTAGGAAGGACTTCCAGATCAAGTTAAATGGCTACAGGATAGAGATTGAAGATATAGAAAACAACCTGAGGAAGGTTGAAAATATTAGAAATGCTGTAGTCCTACCAGTATATAAGAATGAAAAAATAGCCTACCTTAAGGCTATAGTTGAGCTAGAGGTTGAAAATGACCTGGGAAACCTGAAAAATGGTATAAGGATCAAGAAGGACTTGGCAAAGCTGATACCAGAATATATGGTGCCTAGGAATGTAACTATAATAGATAAGCTGCCAATGAATACCAACGGTAAGATAGACAGAAAAAAATTAGCACAGGAATTGTAGTTAGGAGGCAACCATGACATTTTCACAATATGATAGTTACCTCTACATGTACATACTGCTCTTGACCATGATACCAGCCATAGGTCTGGGACTAGCTGGCAAGAGGATAAAGTACTATGGTATGGCTGCAAGTGCCTTTATGATATACCTAATAATAGGACTGGATATACAATTTAAGTTCCTACTTGGCTTTATGGTCTGGGAGCTAGCCTGCATCTACCTATTTATGTGGTCTAGAAAAAAGGAAAAGAATAAGTGGACCTTTAGGTTGTTCCTTTTGGCAACCATGATGCCACTTATAATAAATAAGGTATCTGCCAAGTTACCAATAGGTGTTCTGGGCTTTATAGGTATTTCCTACCTGAGCTTTAGGACTATCCAGATAGTTATTGAAATTTATGATGGTGCCATAAAGGACTTGAAATTCCTTGACATGGTCTACTTTATCCTCTTTTTTCCAAGCTTGAGTTCAGGGCCTATAGACAGGTCCAGGAGGTTTGAGGAGGAGATAAACCAGGCTATACCAAGGGGTGAGTACCTAAGCAAGTACCTGATGCCAGGTATCAAAAAGGTATTTTTAGGAATACTCTACAAGTTTGCAATAGCAACATTGATACATCTTTATTTTATAAGTAATATTGTCCCAAGTAAGTCGGTTGTACCTATAATACTATATATGTACGTCTATACCATGTACCTTTTCTTTGACTTTGCAGGCTACAGCTTGATAGCAGTAGGTACAAGCTACATATTCGGAGTCCATGCACCAGATAACTTCAACAAGCCTTTCCTTTCAAAGGATATGAAGGAATTTGGACTAGGTGGCACATAAGCTTGTCTAGATGGTTTGGAGATTATATTTTCTCAAGATATGTCTTAAATGCCATGAGAAATAAAAAATTTAAAAAGAGGGCGACTGCATCCCATGTTGCCCAGATGATAACAATGACAGTAATGGGATTTTGGCATGGCTTGACATGGTACTATGTTGCCTATGGTGTCTACCAAGGCTTGATGCTTGTATTGACTGATGAATTTACAAAGAAGTCTAAAATCTATAAAAAATACAAGAAGGAAAAGTGGTTCCAGAGACTACAGATAGTTATAACTTTCAATATAGTATGCTTTGGTATGCTGATATTCTCAGGCTTCCTAGATTTCTATGTTAAGTAGAAACCCTTAAACGAGCCTTATAGGAGCTATATCAGATAGGAGCCTCAAAGATCTACTTAATGATTATCTATTAATAAAAAGTTAAGGTTTGAGAGTATAATTAAGTATATACTAATAGCTATTTTATTTATTTATAGATAATTTGATATGTAATATGGAGGTAAAAATGGATATAAGAGAAAGTGTAATAGAGATATTTGAAGAAGTTCTAGGTAGTGATGAAATAAGAGACAATCAGGACTTGGATATGTTCGAAAATGAAATGCTTGATTCACTTGCAATAATAGAAGTATTATTGGGAATTGAAGACAAGCTAGACCTATCTTTACAGCCAACAGACTTGGAAAGAAAGGATATGGCTACAGTTAACAATTTGGTCGACTTTTTAAAGGATAGGATATAAGGAATTTTGTCAGATAGGGGGGTCATGTTAAAGACGTGACCCCTATTTTTTTATATAATTAAGGCGGAATTTAATAGTAAAGAATATAAAGTAAAGATAAAGGTTACAATTTAGTAAATT